>ERZ794947.13-NODE-13-length-139778-cov-126.105723_pt1 | contig 139778 bp, 73 predicted proteins | sample MGYA00511908_ERZ794947 | MGnify/ENA primary metagenome ERZ794947 (study PRJEB30137, sample SAMN04331400) | food metagenome | isolation source: control ferment replicate 2c | study: EMG produced TPA metagenomics assembly of the Comparison of meta-barcoding and...
AAAAGCAACACTGCCCCAACGATTATCTCAGAATTCACTTTTTCTTACTTAAAGTGCTAACACTAACAAGTTCCTTTAAATTATAGGAGTTTATTCCTGTGAAGCTGAATCTGCCTGTCTCTCACGCAGCAAACTTAATCATCCAAGATATTAATGGAACTTCGAATCCAACCCAAATTTATTTTTTTTACGTACTTTCTCCCCTATCGAAGTTTCCTAGAACACTACTTTTCATATATGTTGCTATCGTTACCATTTGGATCATGTGCCTTTGCCAACTTCAGATATAGTTTGCGATTACTCTTTTAAGTAATCATTTGATGCTTTACTTGTGACATAGTCGTTAGTGCTTAGTGTGTGCTACAGCGTTTCAACTTGACAAACATTGATGGGAAAAGCAACTTAGTCGAGTCGTTCAATTCGTTATATTTGACATTTGCTGGATCACAGACCGTTATAACGGGCTTCTATGGCCAAGTTGGTAAGGCGCCACACTAGTAATGTGGAGATCATCGGTTCAAATCCGATTGGAAGCATAATTTTTTTCACCTTTTCCCATTCAAATGGTAAGATTATGTATATCTGAACATGGAATGTGCAATTAAGACATTTGTTTAAGTGTGATTTTTTTTTCTATAAAAGTTATAATGCATAATTTATATGAGTGGGGCTAAATATCCCCGTCTACTTTGTAAATGTCTTTCTATTTCAATGAATATTATATAAGTATATCGGTGAGGCTAAAACTATTTTGGGGTAACTTTTGTGTAAGTGCTAACTGTTTGCAGTAGACCGTCCTCTACGTTGTAAAGCAGACCGTATACCTGTAATTCTCCATTTTGTACAGCAGTTTGCACAGTAGGGTTTTCAATAATCCTATTAAACTGCCTTTTGACGTTACAGTGCGACAGGTAATGAGATTTTTCACGTTGCGTTTTCAAATGGATCAAATTTTGTGACTCTTCATGGTACATGGTGTCAATATCGTCTAAGTACTTGTACAGATGAGAACAGTTAACTTTTGGTAAGGCTTCCCTTTGGTTAGTTAAACATGTCTTTATACCACCACAATCAGTGTGGCCACAAATAATAACTTTGTTAACTTTTAGACAAATAATGGCAAACTCTAAAGTGGCCTTCAAAGTTAAATCCTCTGAGTGACATATGTTAGCAACATTTTTCCAAGTGAACACTTCGCCGGGCAAAACACCTAAACAGTTTTCGTTGTAACGCGAATCGGAGCAGCCGATGAAAAGAGTGTGAGGGGACTGGCCCTTCGCATTGTGATCTGGGAACAAAGTTGGCTGTATGTTGTTCATCTGGGAGGCCCATTTGGCATTAGCGGCCAAGATATCTTGTAGGTTTGAGTTGTGACTCAATGTGAATATAGATGAAGATTCGGTAGCGCTCATTCTGATGTGTAATAATTGAAATTTGTAGTCTTAGCTGTAGTTGATGTGGTTGGGGTTTTCAGAAGAAAACGAACAAGAATTAGAAGAGGACAGCTCTTACCTATCCTCGAGAATCATTACTTCCTAAGTATTTATAGTACTCTATGTCAGCCTACTTGTTCATTTCAAAATTACTCATCGAGAGAGGGGGAGGAAGGAATCACTAGTAATTTTTTCGGCTTGATAAGCGTCATGGTGACAATGCGAATTAATTCAGTGGCGTCAAGTTAGCTCATTCTGACGTCAACATCGAAACGGGAACGAACGTTCGTGCGGGGTGATGGTTAGAAAGCACGTGACTTACGTTACTATCACGTGATAACAATCACACTGTACGGCTGATCAAATTTTTTTCGGCGCCGAGTTTAGGTGAATCACGTGTGCCTGACCACCTTCTCCGAGCATCGGGCGTCATAGGTCACTCATCAACCAACCATATTGCAGAAACCTTCTTTTATTTTTTTTGGTAGCTCGGTATTGTTATTTAGCGATTAAAGGAAGACCCTCATATATATATCCCCGTACAATACATGCCTACACTGAATATATATATAAGTGTTTTATGTGGGTGAGCACATAGGACTATCTATATTTTCCATAGGTCTTTTTTCTTGTTTTCTTCCGCTTCATTGGCTTATTCTTGATTGATTGATTTCTTTACTCTACCGTAGATCTATTTCAACAGTACCTTAATATTACTGGTAACAATCAAGGTTCATTATTCTCCCTATCCTCATTCTTCTCCCTTTTCCTCCATAATTGTAAGAGAAAAATGCTTAACAGAACAATTGCTAAGAGAACTTTAGCCACTGCCGCTCAGGCGGAACGCACCCTACCCAAGAAGTATGGCGGTCGTTTCACCGTCACTTTGATACCTGGTGACGGTGTTGGGAAAGAAATCACTGATTCAGTGAGAACCATTTTTGAGGCTGAAAATATCCCGATCGACTGGGAAACTATAAACATTAAGCAAACAGATCATAAGGAAGGCGTCTATGAAGCTGTTGAGTCTCTAAAGAGAAATAAGATTGGTCTTAAGGGGCTATGGCACACTCCTGCTGACCAAACAGGTCACGGTTCACTAAACGTTGCTTTGCGTAAACAACTAGATATCTACGCCAATGTGGCCCTTTTCAAATCCTTGAAGGGTGTCAAGACTAGAATTCCAGACATAGATTTGATTGTCATTAGAGAAAACACGGAGGGTGAGTTCTCAGGCCTGGAACATGAATCCGTCCCTGGTGTAGTGGAATCTTTGAAAGTTATGACTAGACCTAAGACAGAAAGGATCGCCAGATTTGCCTTTGACTTCGCCAAGAAATACAACAGAAAGTCTGTCACAGCTGTGCATAAGGCAAATATCATGAAGTTAGGTGACGGTCTGTTCAGAAATATAATAACTGAAATTGGCCAAAAAGAATATCCTGATATTGACGTATCGTCCATCATTGTCGACAATGCCTCCATGCAGGCGGTGGCCAAACCTCATCAATTTGATGTCCTAGTTACCCCTTCAATGTACGGTACCATCTTAGGCAACATTGGCGCTGCTTTGATCGGTGGTCCAGGATTGGTGGCAGGTGCCAACTTTGGCAGGGACTATGCTGTCTTCGAACCAGGTTCCAGACATGTTGGTTTAGATATTAAAGGCCAAAATGTGGCTAACCCAACTGCCATGATCCTTTCCTCCACGTTAATGTTGAACCATTTGGGTTTGAATGAATATGCTACTAGAATCTCAAAGGCAGTTCATGAAACGATCGCAGAAGGTAAGCATACCACTAGAGATATTGGTGGTTCCTCTTCTACTACTGACTTCACGAATGAAATCATCAACAAATTATCTACCATGTAATGAAAACAATTCCCCTTTTTTTTGTTCTGCAACTTAAGTGTGTTCAAATTCTTATCTATAATTATATATAAACATACACTAAAATATAAGTATATACCAAAATGTCTCAAGATTTTCTGTAATGATAATTTGATGTTCAATCTTTTGGTCTGCTCAGGGGTTTTTCTTGCTTACTGAGATATTTTCTAGATATGTTGTATATTAGACGTTGGTCATCGATACTGGGCAAATTTGACTGCATTGTTGTGTTAGTATTTCTAATCAGATCGTTGAAGTAAGAAACAATCTTAAATTCGCTTGAATACATACTGGAAATAATAGCTTAAGCGTAGAAGATTTACGTACAATTGCTGCAAGATAGAATATCACTCGAAATCCCCGACAGAATCCTTCATTGATCACTACATCAATAATTCTTTCATTGGATATAAACTCTACTTGTTCAAAGAACTTCCGATTCCATTGTTGAGGAAATATAACCATACCCTTCACTCTGGACAGCTGTAGTCCACTTTCTTTGAAAATTGTTACAGTTTCCACACTAGGTCCCCTCACAAGTATAATTGTACCTAAGGCAAACAATCCCATTATAATTAAGATCTGGAAACTTCGCGCGATTGTCACTTCAAAAGTTCTATTAATATGTTCGAGAAATCTTGATCTTAGGCAAATTACATAGAACAAAATATTCAGTAGTAAAATAAGTACAATTTGGTGATATTGTATGCCCATGTTAATCTCTACCCTCCCATTTTGCTTGACTTTTTTGAACTTTCGGTTAGATACAGGTAAAACGGTAAATCTTATAAAATTGCCATTCTTGTCTTCATCGATAACTAATGTATACTTCTTTCTATTCAGTATACTAGTCTTACCAAATTCATACTCTTTACTAATCATATCATCCTTTTGTTTCTTTTGCTTATAGAACGATCCTCATATGTAACTTTCATAATACTGTTTTCGTTGCCAATTTTTTCTTCCGAACATCGCTTCATTTATTGAAGCCGCGGTACACCTGAAGAAAATGATATAATACAACAAAAAGTTGTGCTATGTATCCATTATGTATGCATATAAATGTCTCTTATTGATCAATCTCAGGCTCTTCTTCACTTCCTTCATTATCCTCATTGTCATCATTATTCCTTTCTTTGAGTTTCTTCCTTTTCAAGTCATCAATTGTACCCAGAACAACTTCCGTTTTTCTATAAACTTTCAAATCATTTGTCATAATACCACCAGATCCCTTTTTATTCAAATTAGCATCATTTAGCCTTTGTGCAGTTTGGTCTTCCTCCTTTGCCGTATTCTTTGCTTCTTCGATTTCCTTCATATGATGTTTGTGCTCGTTTTGTAATTCGATTAGTTTTTCGTTGAAGTCTGCTACTGTACCAATGTTCTTCTTGATTTCGCAGCAATACTCATCAAAATTAGGCGGTAGCTTAGATCGAAGGGCCAATTCAATCAATATCGGACGTTTCTTCTCCTCATTAACGAATTTGGCTTTCACTTGTTTTCTTGATCTGTAAGGGTATAGTTGTGAGATCAAATTGAAATCTGTCCCCCACATAGAAAGCGCCTTGTAGAACTTTATCATTTCTTCCACAGTCCACGGATCTGTGTATGAACCCCTACCATACGACCCGTAATTATAAAGATTGGCAAAAGGGTTTTCATCAACTTTTTCTTTATATTCATTTTCGATACTAGCATTTTTGTGTCTGTCAACAACCATAGTCTCTTCATCAATTGCCATAGTACCATCAGGGTTAAGCTTCAGTTGGATCGCCGTATGTGCTTTGCGGTCTGACTCAGGAATGTCAGCGTTGAGTAGTTTATCTCTTTCTTCCTTTCTCTTCTCCTCTTCTTCTTCCTGTTCTTCTTTAGTCAATGAGTGTAGTGGTTTAAATTCTTGTCGTGCGCGCATTCTGAGTTCTCTAAGATGCCTTCTCTTTTCCAATTTTGCCTTTTTTGCCATTTTAGATTTTTCAAAGTTTTCAGATATTTGACCAATAGGAAAGTTTGGCTTACACAACTCTGCCATCGTAAAATTCTCTTCATCGATAAAATATTTAGCAGACTCCCCATCTCTCACCTTTTTCGGGATATCTTTGACTTTGCTAATCACATAATTTTCATTCTCATCAGCTTCTCTTGATGTAGAAGTTTCTGACGAAAATTCATTCCTGTCCAAAGAATCGGTCATTGCCGTAGGTGGGGAAATTTTGGAGACAATACTGATTCTGTGTGCACCTGCTGGTTTCTTAGCCGAAGAGGGTTTGCCCAAAACCCTATGTCTTTTGAAAGTTTTCAGATTCATATCGTTTTCTGTAATGCTTCCAAGCCTTATCTTTTTAGGAAGCTTGTTGGAGATTGTAGATAAACGTCGCGCAGTCCCATTACTGTTACTGGAAGAATCGAGAAATGACGGTTTAAAACTTGGACGACTTTCGTTGTCCTTACTCAGTGAAGCTAGTCTGCTGGATCTCGGTACCTTCTGATCTCGGTGGGTTTGCAAGGGTGCCGGTTTTAGAGTCACATTATCTTCTATAACGTCTGCTTTGGGGTTCTGGGTCGAGGCGTCAATGGGGCCCTCATCACCTATTTCATTATCATGTCCATTAGTGCCGGTTAAGGTAAAGCCTTCTAAAGAGCGTTCTCCAACTAGCGAGGGTTTCTCAACAATAGCCGTTTCATTTTCATCAACACCTTTATCGTTATCACTATTATCTTCTTCTATTTCTTTACTTTCGGGAATGAAAAGTTGAGGGGTTCTTGGCTTTGGAGTTGGTGTTCCTCCAGTGGCGGCTCTACGCTGCCTTACTTTAGGGGCAAAGCGTGTACCACTTTTATTAACAATACTACTCATAAATACCTGGTAATCAGTGGCTCCTTGCCGGTTGTTTGTATTTCTTTAATAGGTTAGAAGTCAAAGTTATAATTTCCTTCGCTTTGCGTTTGCATGTTCGAAGTTGTTTTTTTTTTAATTTTTTTTTTTTGGGTATAATAAGTAATGGAAAACGCGTCTTCTGGGAACATTAAAGTTGCCTATTATAAACTACATAAAAGAAAAGAATAGACCATGCTTATTGACTTCCTGAGACTTGATCACGATAAATACCTACCATTATGTATACAACAAATCTGCGTATACAAATGGCACATTTCTCAACATGATGCGAAATCATGGCTTAAATAATCAGAGAGGGCGGCAAACTCGGCATTCGAAATGGATGTAATTTTACCTTGCCACTTGCCACCTTTCTTACCACCACCGCCTTTTAGGTTTTGTAGTATCGAACCTAAGTTGGCAGCCAAATTGGCAATTTTTTCACCCGATTCCGAAAGAATTAGCAGTGAGCCAGTGTTCGTTTGTCTTTCATAACCGCATAGGATAATTTCGTAACCTTCTGTATCATCTTTCAAAAAATTAGATACTTCCTTGTGGATCTGTAGCAACAGTTCCAATGTTCCGTATTCTTCTTCCATAAAATAAGCCCTTTTCTTTCCACTGGCTTTCAGTGTGTTCATTAATTCTTCAGAAGCGGTACGTGCTAATCTCTTTATCCAATACTGTTCTCTTTTATTTAATTGTTGAATTTGTTTGGTTTGCCTTGTTATCTTCTCAGAAATTTGAGTTTCTGAACAACTCAATAAGTTTTTAGAATCCAGTAAAATTTTATTAACAGATTTTGCATACAGAGAAACCCGCTTCCCACACATGAAATAGAGCCTTGAGTTTGAACCTCTTACGGCTGATTGATTGGGAAGAATTAAAGTGGAACCTATTTGAGAGGTACATTTCAAATGTGTACCACAACATGGGTTAGAATCAATGTCACCGATGTGGATAGTACGTAGAACACCTTTGGAGAGGTCGTAATCGTCTGGAATTTTGGATGTACTAACTTCATCTACTGTTTCTTCACCGATTCTTTCCTCTACAATAATTTCCTGAGGAAAGTTGATGATCAACTGATTAATCTCATCTGATACGTTCGTTATTTCGTCGAGAGTCAATTTCCTGTTCAACTCTATATAATTGAAATAGTCGCTAGGCTCTAGAACAGGTTTTTTCTTTGTGATAATACCACCCATCGACCAAGATACAGTGTCTACTTTGTAGTTGCGTTCCAGAATGGCACTTAACAAGTGTTGACCAGTATGTTGTTGCATATAATCCATTCTCTTTTGCTCGTCCACGGCCACTTCCACTGTTGTTCCGGGCTCAATGTAGTCATTGACATGATGCTTTGCATGTAAACCAAAACGAGAAACGTGTGAAACTAATATCTTCTCAATTTTCGACGAATTACGATTCCCTTCAACAATTTTCAAAAAACCAGAATCACTTGGTTGGCCCCCACCTTCGGGGAACAAAATAGTATCTTGTAGTTCAATCTCATAACCTTCAATCTCTCCCTTTTTATTCTTCGTTGGTTCGCAAGAAACAACCAGTGTTTTGAACCCATCGAAGAGAAATGAGTTCCTCTGGCAGGCTAAAGCGCCGACCTTGACAGGCGTCATAGGTGTGGGCATGATAACTTAGCTTTTAATCAATTTTTGACGCTGTTGTGTGCTTTCGTCGATATGCGTCACCAGGATGTCTATTCTTAAGTTTTTTTTACACGATAAGGATAAAAAATAAAAAGATGTTAATGATGGGTGGTTGGTTCTTTTACTAATGAAAAGTGTAAGCATATTTCGTACATATTGCTTGCAATAAGTCACTTGTACAAAAGTAAACTGATATAAACGTCTTCCTAGTGGGGTGAATTTCAGAATTTACTGATAATCGATGGTATTCGTTATTTGATAAGGTGGTATTATTGAATATACAGAATGCATTATATGCGCTCATTGAGGATATAATAGTCATGACAGGAAATCAATGTCCTACGTAATAACACTATTATTTCTTCCTTTGCATTGCACGTTGTCATGCATTACTCTGTTACATCATCAGTTCTTGTATTTCGGCTTTTACTAGATTTGAGATTGTATCTCATGGCTTATGTCACTTTCTTACATTGTGTGTGATAGGTATACTAGTAACATGGCCACTAGTCAATAAGCAACGGTCAATTCTTATTCCAGCAGTTCTTAATATCCATGGAATTAGTGAAGAATAGGAGCCGATAACTTTACTTGTGCATTTGTATTAAATTTACGTCCTTCTTATTTATTTTGTCCACGTACGTTACTACCCTTTTTCTAGTAATTTTTCTTTAACTTGAAATGGTCTTGTAACTCCTATTACATTCCGGTGCCATATCAAGAGTAGCCTGGTAATATAGAAAAATTCCAGTAGCTTAACAAGAGCCTATTTTTAATCAAAAATGCCGGAGCGAAAAGCCAACTGTTCACCAAACGGTAACATAACAGTTGATAGTATGATTATGTCGCTAGGATCTTCTTAAAGGATAACACGAATTACGAAACCAATAGAGGGATATTAGAAGGATCATCAACCGGTAGAGGTAGAGCTGAAACCTAAATATCAATAATATAACAGGATTATAAGTGACAACATATAGTATTAAAGAAACAAACCGCTATATGATTGCATGTATTACCACCTTTCTTTTGTTGATACGCATATCCCTGAGGAAAACTCTCAGCACATTCTATATACGAGGGAAAAATTGGATTTCAAAAACTGGTATCTAATCCTACCGATGCGTATGTTAGTCGAAATCTATAAGTAAATTGTTAATGATTGCTTTCTGTTCGTTTATACTTCCATTTTACTTATATATCACCTGCCGTCTTAGACGACAAAATACATACAACTGGCGTAATGACGCTTTCATACAAAATATACATCTAAGGTAGTAATTCATTCTAGCAAATATTCATCCGAAAGCTGTAGTATCTGAACTATATTGTACATTATCGTAACAAAATCCCCAGTGAAGTTTACTCACAATGGATTTCGTTGTAGACTATCAGACCTACGCAATGGCGGATACTGCCGCGCCAGAATTACCAGAACCTGAGCCAAGACTAAACTTAACCTCAGATGCACAGTCACAGCCCACCGGTAAACTAGATCTACAGTTTAAGTTGCCCGACCTTCAACGTTATTCCAATAATAATGCAACTTTGCCAGTAGATAATGATGGTGCTGGTTCGAAAGACCTACATAAGAAAATGACACATTACGCAATGTCTTCCATTGATAAAATACAGCTTTCAAATCCAAGCAAACAATTAGGGCAAAATTCCCAGGATGAAAAACTATCGCAGCAAGAATCTCAAAATTTCACGAATTACGAGCCAAAAAACCTTGATTTATCAAAATTAGTATCCCCGTCAAGTGGTTCCAACAAAAATACCACAAATTTGGTTCTTTCGAATAAACTATCCAAGATATTGAACAATTACACATTGATTAACTATCAGGCCACAGTCCAACTAAGAAAATCCCTAAAGGTTCTAGAAGAGAATAAAGAGAGATTGTCCCTTGATGAACAAAAGCTCATGAATCCTGAATATGTAGGTACTTTGGCAAGAAGAGCATTGAGGACTGATTTGGAATCTCAACTGCTAAAGGAACATATTACGGTACTTGAGGAATTCAAACCTATCATTAGAAGGATTAAACGATTATCTTCTTCCGTCGAAAAAATACAAAGAACGAGCGAAAAATTACTAAGTAATGAGACAAATGAGGTTCCAACAAATAACGTGGTACTTCAGGAAATAGATCAATACCGTTTAAAGGCAGAGCAGTTGAAGCTGAAAAAAAAAATACTGTTATCTATAAGGGATAGGTTTACTTTGAATCAGGTAGAGGACGATGTAATCACCAATGGTACTATAGACAACATCTTTTTCGAGGTAGTAAAGAAAGTAATCAATATTAAAGATGAATCAAGTTTCTTGCTGACGCTTCCTAATTTGAATGCTGGAAATGCTTTGATAATGGGAGTTAATGAAATTTTAGAAAAGACAAACAAAAAAATCTTCAATTATTTGATCGATTTTTTATATAGTTTTGAATCGTCTTCAAATTTATTAAATGACCATGGTACTACTGAACAAGAAAGCTTAAACATTTTTCGGAAGAGTCTGGTCTTCCTGTCAAGTGATCTAGAATTATTTAATGAGTTGTTGAAAAGAGTGACCACACTGAGATCCAAGAGTATTCTGGATGAGTTTTTGTCTCAATTCGATATGAATTCAACTACCTCTAAACCCATCATATTATCGGCACACGATCCAATTAGGTATATTGGTGACGTACTAGCGTCCGTTCATTCCATCATCGCAAATGAAGCTGATTTCGTGAAGTCACTATTTGACTTTCAGGATGAAGACTTAAAAGATACCCCAATTTCTATACTTCAACAAAACAAGACATTCTTGAAAGGCATCGACAACAAATTGCTGAACGATATCATCCAGTCGCTATCCAATTCGTGTCGTATTCGTATCGAGCAAATCGTGAGGTTTGAAGAAAATCCGATCATCAATTTCGAGATTGTGAGGCTGCTGAAACTTTACAGAGTTATGTTCGAGAGAAAGGGAATTCAGGACGATAGTTCTATTATTAACAATTTAAAGTCGTTGGAAGACATTTCCAAAAACAGAATTATTGGATACTATGAAGACTATATGAAGCAAACAGTCATGGCGGAAACAAAAAATTCTTCAGATGATTTACTGCCACCAGAGTGGCTATCAGAGTATATGAATAAATTGGTAGAGTTATTTGAAGTTTATGAAAAGACACATGCAGCCGAAGATGAGGAATCAGAAGATAATAAATTGCTCTCATCTAAGAATTTACAAACAATTGTAGAACAACCAATAAAAGATGTTCTGTTAAAACAATTGCAAACATCTTTTCCTTTGGCGAAAAAAAATGAAAAAGAAAAGGCATCATTGCTAACTATAGAGATAAACTGTTTCGATTTAATTAAATCTAGACTTCAACCTTTTGAGGGATTGTTTGCACAAGATGATGACAGCCGGAAAATCACCATCTGGGTTTGTGATAAACTGAAGGAATATACTAAGCAAATGCTAACTTTACAAATAAAATTCCTATTTGAGAATACAGGTTTAGACCTTTACAGCAATTTGGTCAATATGATTTTTCCTGTGGACTCAGTAAAGGATGAATTGGATTATGATATGTACTTAGCCCTGAGGGATAATTCATTGATGGAATTAGACATGGTCAGAAAAAATGTGCATGATAAGTTGAACTATTATCTATCTCAGGCGTTAACAGATGTTCAAGGTAATTTACTATTTAAATTAACGTCACCAATGATAGCTGATGAAATATGCGATGAATGTTTCAAGAAGTTGTCGCTATTTTATAATATCTTCAGGAAACTGTTGGTTCATTTGTATCCGAACAAGAAGGATCAGGTATTCGAAATTTTAAATTTTTCCACTGATGAATTTGACATGTTGATAGGTATTGATCACTGAGAGATGAACAACTTCTGTTGAAAATCGTCTCACAAAGACGCATCTTGCCCATGATGTAGCGATGCTCTATATCTCAAATATTTGTTACCTTTTTTATGTTGGTATGCGGCGGGTATCTATATAATATATGGGTGTATACATACGTAGGGGGAACATCAAAAAGAAAATAATGATCAGTCAAGTACTATTTAAAATCTTGCCTACAGAATTATCCTTTGTGATGGTTCTCACGGGGCTTTCGTTTCTACTACTGCTTTCACTGCATGTTCTGTCATCCAAGTCATCGTGTACTTGACGCCCTTCACGAACCGATTGCAGCATATTTGGTTGTTCCTTCATATTGGATTCAATTGGTTTGTCATGTGAGGTAAGTGCTACGGACACGTTAGAATGTATAGGGGATGGTGATCTCTGTACTTGTTTTTCTTTTGCTTCATCGATAATACTTAAATCGATCACTCCAAAGGAGGATGTGGATCTTGCACGCCTATGCTTTTTTTGAACCATTCCAGGTTTCCTTGGTATAGTATGTAAATTGTGCGTGTGGAGATCCTGTTGCTGTTGTGGAGGAGGAGGCAGTGGTTGAGATAGCGGCTGCTGTTGGTCTCTATTGAAACTTAGTATGGATGTCATTGTAGAAGGAATATTAGGATTGGTGAACTTTCCTATTGGAAGTGACAAGTTACGGCTGTGAAGGGAAGTCGGCTTCTTGTTTAAAGGCGATTCTTGAGATTTTGTACCAGAGGGAATTCGCCTAGCCACATCTTCCTCCTTAATGGAAATATTGTCATTCAACGCAGCAACTGCGGATGCACCTATTCTTGCAGGAGAATTAGCTCTTCGTTGTACATTTGTAACTGTGGAGTGTGATATACCGCCGGTAGAGGATGATGCTGGAAACTTATATGGAGAGGGCTGTCGACTCATTGGAGTTGGTGACACTGTGTTCATGTTTAGAGGTTTTAATGACTTCATAGAACCATTCAATCTGGGCAGATTTTCTGAAGATTGCGTGCCTTCTGTATTGTTATGTGGTTGATTGCCCCCTGCCTTCATCGGCGAAGGCGCCGGTACGCCATGGTCGGTGTTGAATAGTTTATGTATTTGATTTATGGGCAGACCTGAACTGGAAGCAAGCTTAAACAACTCTATCGAACGATTCAAGTTTTCAAGTTTATAATATTGCTGCTTAGTCTTTTCTTGTTCTATTTTCAAATCCATAGCTTTCATTAAAGCATTCTCAGAAAAAGCCCATTCCGATACATTAGTACCAAATATTATATCTAACAGCGATTTGCTCTTGTTGACATTATTATGACTATTATCATTGCTTTCCTTTGGCTGGCTGTAACTGTTGAAAGTACTCATTGGTCGCCTGTGCTCACAGATGGTTGCAAGTTTTCCATGTAATGTAATTTGCTACTTATTTTCCTACTGCACGCGCAAGTTTTCTCGTTGACTGTTATTAAGAAACAAATGAACAAACAACTGCACTAGAAGAGCAACAAGACTAGTTTCCGCTTTCCTTCTCTTTTTCTTTTTAAAAAAGCCAATACTGCATTTGCAGCTTACTGAAGAGGCCAAAAGAAACAAGGCTTGATGATAGTCAGTAATCTTCCTCTGGACCTCTTCGCCGAGTTCTTCGAGAAGTTCCCAATAAGGTAATCGAAACGAGAGAAAAAAAGACGAGCAAAAAAATTTCTCAATTTGCCTACTTTTAAGGGTTCGGAGAGGAAGGTTTAGTTGTAAATCATGACATTATTGGGCGAAGCGTAAGTGGCTTTGAAGAAGAGGAATAGCTACTCGACCAAAACTTGAAGATACTATCATACCCAACTTGGAGCGCTCAGTGACTAGTCTGCCTTTAGTGCTGTCCTGCCTCCCGTCATGCCAAGAGCCGTACTCTCCCCTTAAGGGCTGCTATTTTTTTCCGGTAGGTGTTCGGAATCCCCTTTCGAGAAAAGTAATTAATCCGAGAATTCCTTATATTTCTTACCAGGAATAGTAAGCGAAAAGGACGTTGAACTATAGCAGATCAGCGCGTCTTCATAATCCTAGAAGGAGGCGGGAAGAACAACCCCCCATATAGTTTTACTCGTCTCCTTTCAATCTGTTTGTTCTGAACCTACTTTCATTCTTTTGGCAGATATATGTTGCAACACGTACATAGAGTGAGTTTACTTCTTTCAGCTTGGAGAAGCATGAGAGGTTGGGTTGATTGATGCTAAACAAAAAAATTCCGCCCTGATGGTGAAAAAAGAAAACGGGGCGAGCTGGGAATTGAACCCAGGGCCTCTCGCATGCTTTGTCTTCCTGTTTTGGCAGGAAGTCGCCCAAAGCGAGAATCATACCACTAGACCACACGCCCGATTATTTCGTGTGGTTGTGTCATGAAGTTAGTCAATACTAGTCGTCTTAACAATATTAATACCTGTCAGAAGAGCAGCTTGATTGACGGAATGTTACTTATCCCATATAATCTATATAGGATCTAAATCTGACTAAAGGGTGGAAGCATGGATCTTCGGAGCTAAACTGATTGCTCAACTATTTATACGTTTAGGTTCATCAAGGCAACCGGGGCTTTGAAAATACTTAATCTTGTTTTTTTCGCAACAACTGTTTCATACGTGTTTCATACGTCTTGTACGTTTAGGTTGATGAATCTGGTGATGCAGGGGTATTTCATTTTGAAGTGTAGTAGAGGTCTTCTAATGAAAACTCGGCAGGGCCCTAAGCTCAAACTCTACCTCATCTACGTTGACCCTTTTTACCTTCTAGATGCCATCAGTTGTTAATAGTAGTAATGGAATACGATTTGCCAATCAATCTTACAATCGCATATAATTCGTCACTGTTGAATATCTGCGACGTACACCGTCTAATCACTTCGCTTAGTCGATATAACCATTTGTTTGAAAAGATGAATTAATTCTAATCTTGCCTCTCTCGGGTTATGTTATTATTAATTTTACGTTTTGGCACGTGAATCTTCAGTAATTGATTGCACGCTTGACAAACGAAAAAAACATAAACAAATAAGGTAAGACTGCATTGTAAATCCTAGGAATGAGAAAGAACAGAGAAGCTAACTGCAATTATGAATGGTGTCTGTATACAATTAAATACTAATGTTGACGGAGAAAGAGAATAAAAGACAAGAATTAACTATATATTGAAGAAGAGTAAAATACACAATAGAAAAGAATGACTCCTTTTCCCAACACTTGTAGGAGTGTTCAAACAGTTTCTTCATCAAATACAGTTTCGATGGGTTTTTCCATCAATGATGCATGTCCGAAAACGCTGACGGCAGAAGCACCGATCAACCATAGCAAAGTTGAGATTGGCGAAGCTAAGAAACCTATTGGCACAGCAACACAAACCAGTCCGGTGTATAGTTGGTTGGTCTTGAAAGAGCCAAATGGAGTTACGAGCTCCTCACCCTTTAGTTTGTTTATACCAACAATACCAGCTACGACTAGAACAATAACAAAGAGTAGCAACAAGTTTGTTAATAATGTGTAAATGCTCAAACAACCAATAATCAAACCATAGTTACTGGAAAAGTACTTCAGGTTATACGCCACTCTGGATTGGACTTCCCCAAAGTTTTGAGGTTTGGAAATTTTCTTGAAATTGAAAAATTCTTGCGGGGTGCGAAGGGTTGCTAATTTAGATTGCAAGGATTGGAACTCGCTCTTAATATTTTCCATGGAGAAGTTTTGAGTGAAACGTGAAACTTGCTATAGAAATATAGAAAAAAGGTTAACGCGTTAGTATAGTTTTTCAATGATGCAAATGTGTTTACAATTTAGAACTTACGGCTAAAGCTCCTAACTGGTTCATTATTGGAGTATTTGATGTTATTTTATGCGTATTTGACGGCTGATAGTTCCAAACTCAGTGTTCAAAGCCCTGCAATATTGAATCCAATCTGAATTCTTTCGATTTGTATTTATATTCGTTGTTATTATTTATTTTTTCTTTTTGCCTCGATTGCATGTGACAAAAGTGCAAAATTCGTATCGCACGACACAGAACTCCGCCACTAATTAGAACCAGAGAAGTAGCAATGAAGGCTCATTAGTAGGTTATATTTAATTGTTTACGTATTCGTGTTACGACACGTCCCTTTTCAAAGACCTAAATCTTGTTTCACAAGAGCTTTACAGATTGGATGATACGTGTCCTTGAATTTGTCGAAAGTTGCAAGTGCCAATCGACGGTCTACAGAGTTTAATAGTCTGTAACCGGGACGGACAAACTTCATTCTACCTACAGTTCCCAACCAATCGGCCAAATGCTTATATTCTTCTTGCAGCTTGGCAAAGATCTGAAATTTGAACATCTTGAAAACAACTTCCGCGTTTTGTGATTTAACAATGTTATCTTGATAGATATCTAACAGTGCCCTAGATGCCACGGGAAACTTGGCCCAGTCAAAATCTTTTGATTTCTTGTTGGAATGGTCATTTTGTGTCAAAGTTTCCAAGAACAAAACCAATTGATTTGAATTAAAATCCTTAATGTCAATAGCGTTAAATTCAGACCGGAAATCCTCTGTGGTTTTCAAATGTTGAGCCATTTCGACCCACTTGTCAGCCAATTGATAAACATTATCAGCCAAAGCCGTAATAAAATGAGGCCTTGGTGGCATACCTGGTTTATACAGCCAAGTTTCCCAGTCAACGGAATCCAAAATTTCTTTCTTTTCGGGATAGAACTCATACAAAGTATCCAAAAACTGGAAAGTATCCAATGATTTTTTGGCAAACTTCTTGAAATAGTGCCTAATAAATGGATCAAATTCGGCCTTACCACCCAAAATAGTTTCCAAGTGAAATAGTAAGTTGAACCCCTTTTCGTACGGAACAGTGGAAAAGGCATCGTCAGGGTCAGTGTTATCGTTCAAGTTTTGTACCAAAGTGGAAAATCTTTCAGGATCTTTCATAGAATCAATAGAATTCTGCAAATCGCTCCAACCAATCAGAGCACTGAAATGTCTAGTTGGTTCGCCATGAATGGCACCAATAATTCTTCTTTCTAAGTAAACGGTCCAACCTTCATTCAACCAAAAATGATTCCACGAACAATTGGTCACTAAGTTACCAGACCATGAGTGAGCAAGTTCATGGGCGATGACATCAATGTTGGATCTGTCATGTGCAATCAAGGTGGGCGTAGCAAAAGTCATATTCGGAGACTCCATACCGCCGTAAGGGTACGAATCGACGTTAACTAAGATATCATAAGTGCCCCACTCGTATTCAAAGATAATTTTCTCAGCAGTTTGAATGAATTTCTCTACATCGTTTTCAAATTCCCATTGACAATCTTTCAAACGAAATGGTTCAGTGTAAACTGTGGAACGAGGTCCAATTGGAGCGCTTGACAAATCACCGGAAGCAATACCGATCAGGTAGGCTGGGATAGGGACTTTCTGTTCAAATCTGTAAATATTAGTATCCTTGCTTGTATCTTCAATCCTGATGCCTGAAAAAACCACTGGTAGTGGGGACTCGATAGATGCAGTGAAAGTAGACTTCACAGAGGGAGTATCAAAGCAGGGGAACAAAGACCTCGCATGAATAGCTTCCAACTGTGAAAACACGTACGGTTTACCGCCCTTGGTTTGCTTGCTGTTCAACCATTGCAAAGCGGTGCACTTGTCAGTCGTACGAAATTGAATATTCAAGGTAAAGTTATCGTTGCAAGAAGCGTTATTGATGACTAACCTGGAGCCCAATGGCTCCTTTCTTTGCTCAATTTGAAAATCTGCCTTGGAACCATCAATATGAACCTCCTGGACATCCAAATAGGATGTATCCAGATGTAATTCATCCGATTTATTTTTACCTTCGTGCAGTTTTTTCAATTGGAATGTAACGCTCCCTGAAATGGCTGACTTTTCGAAGGAAACAGACAGGTTTAAATCGGTGTGAAGAACTGCGAAGTCCTTATAATTTGATAAAGTAGACTGATCGTATTCGGGGGAGCGGGAAGGTCTTCTCTGCTCAATTGAAAGAGGCAACATTTTATGAGGGGTGGAAATGTGTATGTTTCTTGAGATTACAGTAAGTAAACCTCGAAATCGAAGTGTGGGCAGGTAAATAGAGCTGGAATGACGAATGACAAATGGAAGCAAGAACATCAATTAGAACACCAAGATAACCTAATACATAGAGCAAACTATACTAAAGTGCGTTTATATAAGTCAAACGAAAAAGTGGAAGAAAAAAAGTGACATGATTTTCCATACGCAATGCCCCCGGAAACTGAAGACGCATTGTGTCAAAAGATGAATGAAAGCCACGACGAAACAGCCGAAAATGGTGACAGGAGAGGGCCAACGAGCCCCGTGAGAAGACCTGTGTAGGGCGTACCCATGAAGGAGGCCCCTATGATTTTCCATTTGGAAACACTGAGGATGTTTTCTGATGACTGGATGATGATGTCCTTGAGGACCAGCAGACAGCCAAAAAATACGATTGAGATCGCGAGCACAACAACCAAAGGCCTTGTGTTGATGTCATAGCGAACATATCTTTCATTGATATGATGCGTAGATGGCGTTACTGACGGTGAGCTGTTGTACATAGAGTTTTTGACTCTCACGCTTTGATTATCCCTAAAATCACCCGGAATTCTGTACTGGGATTCAACCGGCACTGCCTGCTTCTGTACCCTTCTTTTATGCAGCAGCTTCCGCAGTTGGTTAGTGGTTCCGCATTTCTGTGATTTGCTTCCATCTACAGTTGAAGTTTTCCTCTTAAAGAATTGCCCAATTGACCTCTTTGATACGTGCTCCATTAATATCTTGCGCCGAAATTGTCACACTATGCTCACGTATGATTAGTGTATTTATATATGAATAATTCAAATGGCAGGCAGTTTCTTGTTCGAGCCAGCATTGGCGAAAAAAATGCCAAAAGTAGAAGTAAATACGGTAGACACTCTAGCAAGATAAAGCTGCAATATATAACACATCACGGCGATACTTGTATATTTAGGAGCTCTTACGTCCACCAATGCTAATATATCCTCCTAATGATGGCGCTGATGCTGGTAAAAACTCATAACGGTAGTAGTCATTAGCCAATACCTGCCTCTTTTTTCCGGGTCATGCCGCATTCTTTAATCAAAAGGCGATGCAACCTACTACATGAGAAGACGACCGCGCAAGCAAAGGTTTAGGAGAGCGCTATACGCTTTACCCAGCCGTCCATTGCACCATGTCTTACCAACGGAACAGTGCAAGAGCCTCTCTTGACCTCAGAAGTCAATATCAACAACTGGAAGGCAGAATGAGGTCAGAACATTTTAATCCCGCCTATCAACAGCAGCAACAAAAAGGCCAGAACATGCCCTTGTCACTACCCTCGTCGCTTGCGCAACGCAATCCTATACCTTACCCTATCGACGCTGTGACTTCCGATCCCACTATCCCGGCTCAGTTGAACGTATATGATCACGATCGGCAAAATTCGATAGTCGATGCTGCGGCTGGCACCAATACGACGCACTCTTTGAACTCTAATAATATTCCATCATCTCAAAATAATAATATTAATAATAACAATATCAATAATGTTGGTTCCTTCACTGACCCTTCCATGCTAACGCTGCCAAAAATGTCTTTACATAGCCACCAGAAGCAGTATGATTCTAACCAAAACGATCCTAGGTCCCCTCTGGCGATACTGATACCCACTTCTGCGCAGCCCACTGATGTCTTGTCTGCTAGGTTTTCTGCCTGGAGAAATGTTATTCGTGCCATCTTGGTATATCTCTCTGAGACTGCCTCAATACAGGACGAAATAGTTAGACAGCAACTGAGGTTGTCCCATGCTGTGCAGTTCCCCTTTTTCAGCATTGAAAACCAATATCAACCGGTCTCTAATGAAGACAAGTCCATGCAGAAATTTTTTCTGCCCTTAGGAAGTGGGTCCGTTCAAGATTTGCCCACGATGCTGACCAAGTATCATGATAATCTGGCCTCTTTGGCATCGAAAAGTTCCAAGGAGTTGACCAGTGAAATTATACCCAGGCTAGAGGATCTGAGAAGAGATTTACTAGTCAAGATTAAAGAAATTAAGGCTTTGCAATCTGATTTTAAAAATTCCTGTAATAAAGAGCTTCAGCAAACTAAACACTTGATGAAGCTTTTTAATGAATCATTAAAAGAATGTAAATTAGGTACACCAAAGAGTGACCCATTTTTGATAAAATTGCAATTGGAAAAGCAAATCAAAAGACAGTTGGTGGAAGAAAATTACTTGCACGAGGCATTCGATAACTTGCAAAATTCAGGGGCCCAGTTAGAAAGTGTTATTGTAATGGAAATACAGAACGGATTGACCAGCTACGCTAGAATTCTTGGCAAAGAAGCCCAAGTTGTATTTGACTCAGTTATCTCTAAATTAGATTCCACGATACTGAACAAAAACACGAATCTTGAATGGGATAGTTTCATTCTAAGGAATATTTCCAATTTTGTGCCTCCAAATTTACCCATGAGGAGGTTCAAAGAGATCTCGTATAGCAATCAAAACGATCCTTTTACTTTTGAAGTTAAATCTGGGTTTCTGGAGAAAAGATCAAAATTTTTAAAGTCATACTCACGTGGGTTTTATGTCCTCACTCCAAGCTTTTTACATGAATTTAAGACACCAGATAAGCATAAATTTTCCACACCGTTAATGTCAATACCATTAGTGGAATGTACTGTCACTGAGCATTCCAAAAAGACGAAATCCAACTCAGAGCAGGGCAAGAACAAGTTTATATTGCGTACGAATTCTAACGGACTAATACATAGGGGTCACAACTGGGTATTCAAAGTAGACTCTTATGACGATATGATAGAATGGTTTGGAAATATCAAAGCCTTATCAAGTTTGCCCAACTATGACGACAAATGCAAATTTGTAAGTAAAGTTGCCAAACTGTCTAAAGAAAAAGCCAAGAGTAATGAAAACACCACGGAGAGCGTGACCCCCCAGGTAACTAATGAGCAACATACGAGATACGATGATGTGAGTAGTAGCAATTTTCCCTTGAATTCCATTCCAAAATTAGACAATTTGACAATCACTAACACCACGTCATCGATACCGGAAACGAATGATTCACAAATTCAGAATAGGGTTCCTGAATTTTACATTGAAAATGTAGATTCCCCTAGAAAAAGCAATCAGCTGTGACAAGTAAATTAATTATATAGTAATGCTCTAGTTTGTATGTAATATTATGTATAAGTTTTCTCATAAACAAGGCTTCTATTTTCAAAAAACATCAGCCCCTTTCCTCCTCTTCTAATAATTTACAAATAGGATTCAGTACAAAGTTTTCCCAATCTTTATCAAACTTCAAATCAGAGAATTTATACAATGAATACTGCTGGTTTCTTGCGCCCATCACCCTTAGGCAGTCATAGTCCAGTTTCGTAATTTGTAAGAAAAGGTCGGACAAATTAGGGTATCTCAGAGGATCTTTGGTTGTGTTATAATCAGGATCACTCGGCTCTTTAAAGAAAAATCCAGTAGTTTCACCATCATCTTCGAGTTTTGCAAAATATTTCTTTTGTAACTCCCATTGTGGTGGAGCTTTTCCGATATTCCCGTTGGCATCCCATGGAGTAACTATATCTAACAATGGGCCCGCCGAGGCATGAACTATGGGGATCAAACCGGAAGCCATATACTCTACAACTGCAATTCCAAAGTGCTCATTCCACATGGCATTAACACCGAAAGTAGATTTGTTTAGTAATATTTCAATCTTATCGAAGGGCAGATTTTTTTCGAATGATATCAAATGTTTAGGAATTTTTAATACATTTTCTGACCAGTCTTGTAAACTTTTAACATAATTTTCATCTTGCTTGGATCTAGTGGACCCCGCCATTATCAATTTAATTGGCGATACAGAATCCGGTAAATTTTTCAAGAAAGTTGCAAAGGACTCAATGATTAACTTATGACGTTTCTCAGGACGAAATTGTGCCAACACAATTGCTTGATTTAATCTCTCACCCTTTGCAGTACCAAACTTTTGCTTCCAATCTACTAATTTCTCAGTAGAGCATGGAGGATATATAATTTTACACGTATTGGATTGCCAAATTTGCTTTATGTGGTTATTTGTCCATGTTGAGTTTGTGATTACAATATCAATTTTAGAACCAATGGATTGATAAATTAACATAAAAACTTTCCAGTATAATATTTTACCGTAAACTTTGATACCCTTCTTGGGCATTTTGAACAGCTTATTTAACATGTCTTTTGACATTATCGGATAATGCGTATATGTGACGATAGGAATTCTCCTCAAAAACCTAGCAATAATAGGATAGCTGAAAGGGTACCCCATTGTATCAATCCATATATCAGGTGGACACTGAATAATGGATTCAAATGCGAGAATCATTGATCCAATTGCTTGTCCAATCAACGTGAAATGCTTCCATGTTGAAGAATCCACCAAGTATCTTAGCTTCAATGAAATGAAAAATATTCTATCCGAATCCAAGTCGTAATCGAACTTCGCTTTCACATTATTTAGAATATTCTCCGGAGTAATATTCTCTCCATTCACAAAATCCCCTGAATAAATGACAATAACGTTCTTAGCATCTTTTCTCAAAGTGATATCTACAGCTTTCCAGAGCACTTTTTCCCCACCACCACCAGCATTACAATACGGATGAAAAAACCCAAAAACTTTCACATTCTTCTCACCACAGGAGGCAACTGCTCTGTTCAGTAATGAAGATTTTTTGGAGAACGGATTCAAGCTGGAATACACCCATTGACGGAAGATCCACGTGAGAACCTTAATTAGTCCATACACTAGTACTAAAGATGATACAACATATTTTTTGAACCCAAAATGAGACTTAACCTCTTCAAAATTGTAGTTTGTCCAAGCACTGCCCATTTTCGCCTGCAATCACCTGAACATGTTGGTCACACTTGGATACTAACATCTATCTTCACTTCACTTACCTCTCAATCTTATTATTTATTGAACTTTTCACTTTTTGTTTAGCTTACCCGAAGGACATAGATGTAGCGATGACAACGATGAATGATACGTCAGTTAAAAGGGTCTTCGTCGAACTCTTCATCTAACCCTTCATTTGCAGTGTGCTTGGTTGATGAACCTTCTTCCATTAATGATCGACAGCTGCAGTGAATAATGTCTCATCATAAGAAGAGGGTGTACCCTCAAGCTCAGGTGCCATACATTGCAAGTATGCCAATAGTTGCAGAGCAACAGCAGTCTCAACAACAAATCGACCAAACAGCTTATGCAATGGGCAACCTACAATTGAACAATAGGGCTAACTCATTTACACAGCTAGCTCAAAATCAACAGTTTCCTGGTTCTGGGAAAGTGGTCAATCAACTATACCCTGTGGATTTGTTTACAGAATTACCTCCGCCAATCCGTGACCTGTCTTTACCACCTCCTCCAATCACCATTTCTCAGGATAACATTGTGACTCCATCCGAATATTCAAATGTTCCATACCAGTACGTCAGATCTACTTTGAACGCGGTGCCAAAAACAAACTCTCTGCTGAAGAAAACGAAGTTACCATTTGCCATTGTTATTAGACCATATTTGCATTTGCAAGATTCAGACAACCAAGTACCGCTAAATACTGACGGAGTCATTGTCCGCTGTCGCCGTTGTCGTTCATATATGAACCCTTTTGTCGTTTTCATTAACCAAGGGAGAAAATGGCAATGTAATATATGCCGTTTCAAAAATGATGTCCCATTTGGGTTTGATCAGAACTTACAAGGCGCTCCAATCAACAGATATGAAAGAAACGAAATTAAAAACTCTGTCGTGGATTACTTGGCTCCCGTAGAATATTCTGTTAGGGAACCCCCACCATCTGTTTATGTATTTCTTTTAGATGTTTCTCAAAACGCTGTCAAAAATGGTTTATTGGCTACTTCTGCCAGAACCATTTTAGAAAACATAGAATTTCTACCAAATCATGATGGAAGGACCAGAATTGCTATTATATGTGTTGATCATAGCCTTCATTATTTTTACGTTCCTTTGGATGATGATTATGAAGTATCGGATGAGGATGATGAAGAATCAGATGGTGAAGAAGAAGATGAAGACGAGGAAGAGGAAGACGTTGATGATTCAGAAACAATTCAAATGTTTGATATTGGCGATTTGGATGAACCATTTTTACCAATGCCGAGTGATGAATTAGTAGTTCCACTAAAATATTGTAAAAATAATCTGGAAACATTGTTGAAAAAGATACCTGAAATTTTTCAAGACACACACAGTAGCAAGTTTGCACTTGGACCTGCCCTAAAAGCTGCGTCAAATTTGATAAAAAGCACTGGAGGCAAAGTTGAAGTCATTTCATCAACTTTACCAAATACTGGCATCGGGAAATTGAAAAAAAGAAGTGAACAGGGCATATTAAACACACCAAAAGAAAGCTCTCAGCTACTGTCGTGTAAAGATTCCTTTTATAAAACATTCACAATTGAGTGTAATAAACTACAAATAACAGTGGACATGTTTCTGGCATCAGAGGACTACATGGACGTTGCCACTCTATCTCACCTGGGCCGTTTTTCTGGTGGTCAAACACATTTTTATCCTGGTTTTAATGCCACCAGTTTGAACGATGTTACTAAGTTTACTAGGGAATTATCAAGGCATTTATCCATGGATATTTCAATGGAAGCTGTTATGAGAGTTCGTTGTTCTACTGGCTTGAGGGCCACATCGTTTTTTGGCCATTTTTTTAACAGATCCTCTGATTTATGCGCTTTTTCCACAATGCCTAGAGATCAGTCTTATCTTTTCGGGATATCCATCGAAGACTCATTAATGGCAGAATATTGCTACTTGCAAGTGTCAACATTGTTGACTCTAAACACTGGTGAACGTAGAATTAGAGTCATGACGTTAGCTCTACCAACGTCCGAATCAGCTAGGGAAGTGTTTGCATCCGCAGATCAACTAGCCATTACTGATTTCATGACACAAAACGCGGTGACTAAGGCTTTGAATTCAAGCATGTACTCTGCGAGGGATTTTATCACAAAATCGCTCGAAGATATTTTAAATGCCTACAAAAAAGAAATTTCGATGTCTAATATAAATTCAGTAACCTCACTTAACCTATGCGCAAATTTGAGAATGTTACCTCTATTAATGAATGGACTAAGTAAACATATAGCCCTCAGACCGGGCGTTGTTCCAAGCGATTACCGTGCAAGTGCGTTGAATAGATTGGAAACGGAGCCTCTTCATTATTTGATAAAGAGCATTTACCCTACAGTTTACTCCCTGCACGACATGCCCGACGAAGTCGGTCTACCTGACTTTGAAGGAAAAACGGTTCTTCCTGAACCTATAAATGCCACTATATCTCTTTTCGAAAGATATGGCCTGTATTTAATTGACAATTCCGCAGAATTATTTTTATGGGTTGGCGGAGATGCTGTTCCTGAGTTACTAATAGATGTATTCAATACTGACACCATATCTCAAATTCCTGTGGGGAAAAGTGAACTGCCTCTTTTGAACGATTCGCCTTTCAATGAAAGACTAAGGAGGATAATCGGTAGAATTAGAGAAAACAATGATACAATCACATTTCAATCATTATACATAATAAGAGGACCATCTATTAACGAGCCCGCCAACCTAAACTCCGAAAAAGATATGGCTTCTTTAAGGCTATGGGTATTAAGTACTCTTGTCGAAGACAAAGTTTTAAATTGTGCTAGTTATAGAGAATACTTACAGAGTATGAAGACTAGTATCAACAGATAACAATCAGTCTTTCTTTAATCTTTATCTTTATTAACCGATCATCATGTATAGATTTTGATATACAATACAGATAGAAATAAAAGTAAATCGTGAAAGATTTTGGCCTTTGCGTGTGAGAGTTATGTACTTCAAAAATGCCATTCTGTTCCTACATAAAAAATAAGTATTTTCAAGTCATCGGATCAGTACGAAAAAGAAAAATTTGAAGTACTTAAAATACGACCAGTTTCATTTAAACAGCAATGGAAAAATCTCCTCTAATGAAAAAAAAAGAAAAACATTGAAATTCAGTATAAAAATGTCTGAATTTAAGATGTATGCTTTGACATAAGATACAAGTTTGCCTCTAATTTCATTTTTTTACTAACTTTTCAACGAATCGTTTAATATTCTAATTATTTTGCAGAGTATCAAGAAAAGATCTTTATAATGAAGGAGAGGGATTAGGAGAAGATTATGATTCCAATAGTAGTAGTAAAAATAATAGTGAGCATGTAGAGGTATTAGTACCGCCAACAGAATTTGAATTCGTTGAAGTTGAAAGAACCGACTCATCATTAGATCTCAAAGAAAGTAATAACAGCGCACATGAACAAAAGGAAGAAAAACAAGAAGAATTCGAGTTCCCGTTATTTTCGTTTGGTGTGGTTGAAGCATCGACTAGCCCAGCTCAAGAAGAACAAGGTTCATCAACTCAAGAGAAGGATACGCCACAGACTGAAGTAAGTTTGATGAAAATTTCATTGAAGGAACCTGAAGAAGAAATAATCAACCAAGAAAGGCCCAAAGACTACTACTTTGCAAGCTATTCTGCAGACCAAAAGCTGCAATTCCAACAGAGCTCTATCGACTATGATGTGATAATACAAGAAAGTACAAAAATTCTGGAGGATGATCTACGTATTCGTGATAAATGGCCATATTGCCAGGGTCGAATAATAGATCTGTATAAGCACAATGCGAGAATAGAGTTAGAGCAGCAGAAGGAATTGAAGATTAAAAAGAGGAGACCTGGTCAAAAGCAACGTGCAGCCAAAAAACTGGCACTTGAAAGAACCAAGGAGCGTGATGCCAAAGCTCGTGAGATAAAGAAACAGTTGAAGAAAAAGTTTCATAAGCGTGGTGGAAAGAAAAACAAAAAAAAGGTACCTTTGAACCCACTGGCAAAAGCTGGCAGTACCCCTAAGTTTAGGACAGAATGACCACGTAAATGTATATATATACATATTAATACTTCATATAAACTAACCGATATTGGATTTCTCATAATAACTATTACTAGTATAATCTTTAATAATATAAACAAATATTACATTTCATGTAATTTTTATTAAACATATGCACATGCTATTGAAAATTGCTTTAGATTCATCCTATTTCATCAACATTCTTAATTTTATGTAAACTGTCTCACTTATTTAGAGAAATAGATACTGAGTTTAGCATTACATCCAAGTAGCTTTGGTAATCACTATTATCAGAAGATTTTTTCATACTTTGCTTCATAGTGTTTATAATAAAATCTTTATTTTTTAACAGCGACTTGCCCACAGGGCCTCCTCTATTAACAGATATATCAAAGTCCTTTTTGAAGGCAGATGAAACTTTGCTCCAAAACAGATCTCTCGGTGTACCAGAACCTGCTTTACTCTTCATTGAGGTATATTCTGATAAAAGATTGCCAAGGCGTGATTTATTAGCAGCAATAGATCTCGAGGAATTCGTAACATTATCCGTTTTGATGTTCCGTAGTAGTGTTTCTAAAATGTAGATGTTATAACCTTTTTCAACAACTTCATTGAACGCATCAGGAAACATCCTGATAGAATTTAAAATTTTTGATAGGATTTGTGAGCTCATTGTAACATTAGATAGTACAATCTTGTTTATTGCAGACTCGAATTCTTGAGATGAAAGTAGATATAAGGAGTAGGCCAGCTGAGATATTATTTCTTTGTTCGATTTGATTTTAATAGAGTTCAAGCACTCTTTACACATCTGTAAAGACAAAAATGTTATTAACTCTCTTTTGTTGGGGGAAACAATGTCCTGATCTAATTGTTTAATTTTCCGCAAGGATTTTAGATTTTTATTTTCTTCCAAAGTAATTTCAAGTTGGTAGTGTAAGGAGGCTAAATTAATAGCTGTTGATGTGCTTAGTTGGGCTGTTTTAGACAGTGCGTTTAATTTGTTTGATAAATGAATATAAAGCAATGCTCCGCGCAAGAGAAAAGATGTTTGGTAAACTTTACTCAACGCTAGTTGGACTTTCCTCGCTCTTTCATAAGGATCTAGAACTTGATTCTTTAGTCTATCGTACGACATATTCATATATCCCAAACTTGGTTTCAACTCACCAACTATGGTTGAATTGACGTGTTCATTTTTGTAAATTAACTCTATTATCTCCAATGGGTTGCTATTCATCAATTGGTCTATTCTAGAGTCAATCTCATGTAGATCATAGTTTAGCTTTTTAAGAGGCGTGTTTAGGTCTAAAATGGTTGTGTCATTGTTATTAGTAGCCTTCAGTAAGTCATTACCAAATTGTTTAGCATCAAAATCAGGCTCCAGCAGAGACTCAAAATCTTCTAAATCGTTTGCCATTGGCGCTATTGTCATACCTCCAGCGCTTTTCTTCTTTTTTGTTACACATTTTTATCTTCCATATCTATTCTAGTTGATTTTTTTTTTTTCATAGTATTCAACCAAATGGAGAAGTTTTTAAGAAATACGTCTTTGAAAGGGAGGCATAGAATAACAAGGTAAACCCATTTATACAGGATTCCCTCATACTATATTAGCTTATTTCATTCCAGGGGGGTTCCCTTAAATATAAGAATAATAAGAATAATGATATAAAATTATATGTCTAACAAAAAATTACAAAATTTGAGTAAATAAATAAAGAAAAAATGTGAGAGTGGCAATCAGCCAATTTTATGTTTGATATGTTGGCATTGTATTGGGCGGATGCCCATGGATACACTTATAATGTAATAAGATATTCACTTTCGTACAGGTCACAGACTAGCTGAAAAAACCATGACAATCGTTAACCCCTATTGATTTCCTTTCAAAATTTCTGGCCTGTTCATTTAGATTGGACCTGAGAATAACCACCCCAAGGATTAGCATTCTTCGACTTCAAATATTCGTCACTCTTTAGCTGCCACTCCTTATTCATGGTCTTTGCGTCTTGGCCACCCGCCATCCTGACGACAGCAAAAAGTCCCACTGAAAATAGTAGGCCTGCAGCAACACCTTTGGCAATAAAACTGGAATCACCCTTATTCAATACAGGTCTTCTTGGGCCCCATTCTCCGTAAGAAATGTACCACACAGCTTGCTTTTCAGGCTCAGTAAGCTGTGCCCATGGTAATTTTTGACGTTCACTCAACTTACTGACAATATCCTGCTGCTCAGTGGAGGGCATGTTCTCCCATCTGGATTGCAGATCCATTACAGCAGCGTTGGAAAGAGCATGTGTTTGAGCGAATCTTACGGATGTAATACGTGATAGTCCACCAGCTCTAGTAAAAGTGTTACGTAACATTGTAGATGCGTTCTTAGTTGATCTTGTGTTTGGTGCATTGCTTGCAAACAGAAGACAAAATACGAGGACTGATGGTTCTTATTTAATTGATTGTTCTTTTTAACTTTTCGCCGCCGCTTGTATCGGCGCAAAACGTAGGGCCAATCACAAACGAGGAAAACGTCTATTGGACGATTTTTGCAATGTGACACTTACAATGATGAATAATTACTATGTAGGCAGAAGTGCTAAGTACATTCTATTTAGAAGCGTAGGGAGGCGGTCTGCCTGCAGATCTGATAGTCATAAAGATTCTTTTGGGAGATGCTGTCCCTTAAGGAAGAAACATCATCTGTTCCGGGGCAGTAGATATTGATTCGTTGTCCACAGAAGCTTCCAGTGAATCTGCGGGTTGAGACAAACTTTTACAGTGCTCATCATCTTCCCCGCGTTCTGTGGCCAGTGCGGTCCTTGCTCCAGTCAACGTAGCAGGAGTTCTTGGCGTTACTTCCGAAGAATTGACAGAACTGTCATTCGGCGACGATGATAGATTCGTTACCATGGGAAAACTTCTAAAGGACGCAGAAGAGTAGGACTTCGTAGTCGAGGAAACTTCGTTGTTTCCGATGTCATCTTCCTCAGGCATGTGAACAGTCTCTCCTTCTTCGCCCGGTGAGTTCTTGGACAACATGGTTCCCCATTCCATAAGTTGGAAGATGAGACCCATGTTTGGACTTATATCCTTAGCAACACCTTTCAGCTTATTGTATGCATCATTTAAACTCAAGCCATAATATCGCATGATATACGCCACAATCAATGACGCCGATCTTGATACTCCACACTGACAGTGTACGAGTATTTTCTTGCCTTGCGAATGAGCGGTATGTATAATGCGTGTCAATCGGGATAAGTCCTTGACGATCTTGGATGTGTGTGTCCATTCAATATGGTAATATTTTATTTTATGTGCCATTTCCGGCGGTATTAAAAACTCCAGGTTCGGTATTTCTTTGGCAACATTAATGACTAAATCAAACGATAATATATCTTCTAGTTTGGGTTCTGAATATAGATACAAATTAGGCGGCAGTACCAGCAATGGTCCATCTAAATAAACCGTTCGTTGATAAATCTCTGCATGCACCATATCAATATTCAGATCCGAGTCCTCCTCCGGGAAAATCAATGTTGTTTGCATATTCTTTTGGTTAGAAAATCTGTTGACATCCGTACTATCTAAAGTACCTTCACGAGTACTAGAAATTGGCGTGGATGTCTCTAACCCTGAGATCGTTTGAGAACGTCCTCTAATTCCCTTCAACTTCAAGTCTTTAGTTTTCACGGATAATGAATGGACTCTATTCAGATGAGGTTTTTCTGAAAATGACGATAACGGTGATGATGATGACAGCTTACTGATAGACGATACTGTGGATGATTTTGTATACACGCTTGGAGAAACAGTTCGGTTCTTCAAAGATGTTGGTAGTGTGTATATAGAGGCCTCGCTTCGCCTCATCGACAGCGATGGTGGCGTTGGCCTTGGACTTACTTTTGGTGGACATTTCTCCAACACAATAGGTTTGGGCTTCATAAATAGATTCAAAGGTGTCGGCGATGGGAATTTTACTGAACCTGGCACATCTTGGCTTGGCGATGAGAATTCCATTAATGGATGGAGTGCTGCTATATCTAAAGATAAATTTTTGGTATTCCTATTTTGTAAGGAACGCGGTGAGTTTGGCTTGAAATCGATGTCGGTTTTACTGTCCAAATGCTGCTTATCTGAGTGAAATTGCATGTGCACTTATCGCTACCAAATGTATTACTATCGCTTCCGCTACTATTGTTGTCTTATACTTAAATGAAGAAAAAAAAAAGAATGTTTACTAAACGAGTTGCATAACCCTCACTCTTGTTTACTAAACGCTTTATTTAAAAGTAATAATAATGATATATTACACTGTATCGAATCCTATGTAACATTTTTGTATTTTTTCACTTCTAAATTTGAAATAGTCAAAGAGAAAAAAACATCAAAAAACAAACTACATTTTCCTTTTTTGGAAAGTACATTCCTGTTTTGGAAATTGCCTTCCGCTCCTGCGCTATAAAAAGAAAAATACCCAGCTTTGACGAAAAAGCTACATTCTTAACACTCACTTCTTACCAGGATGGACCATGGAATCCTTTTGAATAGCCGTAGATTTTTGCGTATTGAAAAAGGGCACCTCATACTTCATGCTTCCACGGACTATCAATTCGTAATCATGCTTGATTAGTAGCTTCCATTTTTTAGTATCATCTTCTTTGTCATCTCTAGCATTTGGTTTGCTTTTGTATTGTCTTTCATTAGTATTGTTTTCATCGTCACCATCGTCGCCATCATCATCGTCATCATCGTCGTTTTCGTGCTTGGCTTCACGAGACCCAGGACTTAAAAGCTTGACACTCGAGACTGACACATCGTAGTTCCTATTAAATGCGCCGCCCTGGAACTTTAATGGTGTCTCTAGTTTTTTAGCGGTTCCTAGTAATACCGTCTCTATGTTCCCACCACTAATATCATTATTAGCACTCTCTTCAACTAACGAAAGATTTGTCGTCATTTGTAAAATTTTCCGTTCCTGTTCCATTACTGTACAGTCACCATTAGAATCATACTTCAGGTAAGAACTTTTTGCAAAAATGTCCAAATCGACTTGGGAAACGCTTATACTGAAGAATCCTGGATTAAAAGCACTTACTGTGATGTCGAAGATCAACTCGTCCGAACTTGAAATCACATTATCCATCACTACCACGTCTACATCTTGTAGTTCTTTATTAGTGGCCAATAAAAATCCCAGAATGAATCCTGTCATCAATAGTGATGATATAACAAATGCAAGATAAAGAAAATTCTTTACTTTCACAAATGGGGACTTCCTTGAGTAAAAGTTGTGCGGTGAGTAACCAACAATATCGTTATTATTGATATTGGAATGGGTAACGTCATCGTTACCATTCATATGGATGCTACCATTCATTATGCTATTGTTTGTTCTTGATAGGTGTCTTTGACCACGTTTCATTCTTAAGGGGGTATATTCATTCAATTGGTTGTTATTGCCAGTATTGTTGCCAACCATAAAATCGTAGTAATCATTATTTGATCTTGAAGGCATCCTTCCATGTAATGGAAGTTCGTGCGTGTTGGATGCTGAGCCATAGTAACTGTTGAAAGTAGCATTTGGGCGATCATAATCATCTACGTCTTCATCTTCACCATAATCGGATATTAGCGGTTTTGTTTCTAAATCGTTCTTATGATTATAATAAAACATGGAGTGAATATCGTTTTCATCACTTTCGTTATCTTCTGGAATAAACTCATGCTGAAGGTTAGTGTGTTGCGGTCGATTTACATTAGACGAGTCACCATTATTTTCCTCTTCAATAACATTGTTATCACCATAAAAGTTTAAACCATGGGGAAACTTATTGTTCCTGCTGTTATAAAATTCATCCTTTTTCACACTATTTTGCATTGTTGGATAATTATGCGACTGTTCGATGTAATCTTCTAGATTAACGTGATCCGGTACCCCAGAGTATCTCCGTAAAGGAGCTCCATTAGGGTTTGAATCAAATATCTTTGACACTGTTGTTCTAAGAGGCCTTTTGTTGTCACCATAATTAGAATTTCTATTAGCGGAGGAATGTCTCAAAGTAGAATTGGAAAGAGATTTCTTCGTTGAAATATCATTGTTTGGTTCCAATTCCTGCGAATTTGTGGCAACATTGGGACACGATATTGTGTTACCGTTGCTTGATGTGGATGAAAGTAAATGTGGAGAAACTTTAGATAGGGATACTAAGCTTGACCTCTTATCAGGCGACTTGGCAATAACATTGCTGTCTGGGTTGTCAGAGGTATACGAATCTACCGATTGTACATCCATTGGTAGTTGCTGCTGCTGCAATTGATGCGGTGGCTCCTGTTTTATACTGCTCAACTCGTCCAGGTGATTGTGTCCCGACATCAGATTGTTATTGTTCTGCATCACATTAGAATTCAAGTTCGGATTTGTGCTTATAGTCGCGATTGTGTTATTCAATATGGCACCAGTGCTAATATGTCTTGAATTTTTCAGTCGGCTTAATAATTTTTTGTTATTGTTTAGCAATGGGGCGCTTATCTTTGAGGTTATTCCATGATTTTGTTGCTGTTGCTGTTGTTTTGGAGGTTGCTGTTGCTGCTGCTGCTGGCTGGAGGAGTCAGGAAATATTAGGTTTTTAGTCGAATTAGCTGCCGATTCATAAACAAATGTTTCCTCAGAATCACTAATTTCATTTTCACCTACAGCTGTAGCCAGCCTTGCAGCGAAAAAATCCGCCTTTGTTGGTTTTTCTGAATTACTCTCATGTGAGTCGTCATTTATTGCATTATTGTTAGAGGTAGAAACGCTCAAGTCGGCGTTAAAATTCTTGATATCGGCATTGGTTTTATTGGATGCACTATTACTGTTATTGCCGTTGTTGTTGCTGCTGGTTTTCTTCTTGTTATTATTGTGATTGTCAGCATTACTGCTGGAGACACTAGCAGTGAGAGCCTGAGTATTGTCTGTACTGCCCAAAGGTGCGGTTGAAGGCGCTGTTTTAGTAGATGTAGTGCATATTTTGCTGGTGTCATCATTACGTTCATTTTTCCCACTATTAATGTTTTTATTCTTCTTCATTTTGATGTTATTTTCATTATCATCTGCGTTCGAGTGATTCGGTATACGCAGCCCATCATTTGCTACTGGACCATTATCGTGTGTGGTTGAATTCGCGGGAGCATTCTTCGCCTTTGTATCATCTAACAGGTTTTCACCTAAAAGTATTTCTCTTGAATTAGTGACGTGCATTGTGGGCCTCTCTATTATTTTTGGCTTATTTTGTTGTGATAGTGAAGGTAGAGGTAAAAGAGGAGCTGGAGGTGTATTCGAGCCGATGTTATTACTAGTGCTGGGTGCCGTGTTATTGGAGAAGGCCGAAGCCTTTCTGAACGCTTTAGATGCGGAAGTTGATGATGGACCATGAATATTCGCCGATCTCGCTGTTTGATAAAGGGCAATGTTACTTGTAGGCATATTATTGGAGATGACGGCAGGTTTCTTCTTCGAGAGTTCAACATCTGAAGCAAACGCAGGGTTAGAAGCTACCAACAAAGAGCTCTTCTTGTTTCGTAATGAAGATGACGGATTGGAAAGATGAGATGACAGAGGGTTGTGGTTGATTAGGGCATTGTTACTATTATTATTAGTTGATGAAACAGAGCCGATATGTTCTAAATGTAAATCTGTTGGGATATCACTCGTTGACATTGATGTTCCTGCCCTGTTTATGTCTGAATGCCAATGATCTTGATTATGTGACGTGGCATCGGAATCCATTAAATTGTTATCTATGGTGGGCAAATTATGCTGTACAACGTTGCTGGTGGTGTTAGCAGTAGCGACAGAATCATCAACTATTTCCCTGTGTAGCGGAGAGGTAGATGTGGAGGCAGAGGGAATAGAAGGATTAGGTGCTACTACATTACTGTTATTCGACAATAAAAGATTATTTGCCACGGGTGCCTCAACTGTTTCTGTCTCTACAGTGAGCTTTCTATCTTCTTCTGTCATCTAGCACGTTTCCCAAATGCTTTAACTTGCCTGAGATGAAACGATAAGGTGTATACAGGGCGATTTACACTATAATTTATGGAATATTTTCCTGTATCTACTTGATTTTAGTTGTAGAATTGAAGGTCATTATGCAAAATCGAAGGGGATACCCGTCGCAGAAACCACCCAACGAATTTTCTAAAGCGGAAATGCCTAAGAACAAAGAAATAAGAAGAACGAATCAATATATTGCACTACAATATATCACAAAGAGTGGCCAGGAAGACTTACAAGGTCTAAATTTAAGAGGGATTAACGTTTTTTCAAGTTATGTACATCTTTATGTAAACGTAAAATCTAATTTTGTGTCTGTCTGAGGACGGGAGGGGCAGTCTTGTGCGACGACAATTATCTGAAAAATCTGCACATTTGGACTGCAATGTGTATCTCGTGTCTAACAGTCCAACTTTGGTGCTGAATTAACTTCATGAATGACCTCTTAATGATTTAGCGAAGGGAAATTAGAGGGCAAGATCTCGCCGCGTGTATAGATACATATATATTACCAAGATTGGAGTGAATTTCGCCGCCCCTGCTCACCGACATCGAGACCAATACGGTGCCTTTGCTAACCCAATGTTGGACACAAAGCTTAACCAGGGCTGATGATTTGCAACCAAAACGGAACGTAAACCTTACACCACTTTTACAGTTTTTTGTTGTAGTTAGAACAAAAGTGAGTAAGTACTCACCGTTTCTGCCGCGCGGCGAACTTACTTACCCAAATATTAATGGAACTTCCGATCCAAACTTCAACTTGTCTTTCACCTCTACGTATCTAATTTTACAGTGAAGTTTCCTAGAAGACTACCATTTATACATGTGGTTGTTGTTACAGCTTTGGACTGTGTGTCTTCGTTCGTTTACATATAGTTTGCAATTGTCCTTCCAAAAAACTACTAACGTTATCCTTGTGACGTTGTTGCTATAGCGTAACGTGCGTCACTAGTCTTCGATTAGTATTCCGTGATAGTTTAATGGTCAGAATGGGCGCTTGTCGCGTGCCAGATCGGGGTTCAATTCCCCGTCGCGGAGATTTTTTGCCGCACGTTTCCGCGTCAGACGAGCTTTTTTCACGGTTCCGGTGCTTTTTGCCGGCTGCGGCCCAATCAAACACCGCCATTTCGGCCGTTCCTCAACAAAGAACCCCTTTTATAGCCAGCAGAGCACGAGTTGATCTACTATATAACTACCCCCAACTCGTTCCACTACTCATTAGTGCTACGGATTCTCCCAACACGAAACAGCCAAGCGTACCCAAAGCAAAAATCAAACCAACCTCTCAACAATGTCTCCTCCAGTTTACAGCGATATCTCCAGAAATATCAATGACCTATTGAACAAGGATTTCTATCATGCTACCCCAGCTGCCTTTGATGTGCAAACAACAACCGCCAATGGCATTAAGTTCTCATTGAAGGCTAAACAGCCTGTCAAAGACGGTCCATTGTCTACTAACGTGGAAGCAAAGTTGAATGACAAGCAAACCGGCTTGGGTCTAACTCAAGGCTGGTCTAACACAAACAACTTGAAAACCAAATTAGAGTTTGCCAACTTGACCCCTGGTCTAAAGAACGAATTGATCACTTCTTTGACTCCAGGCGTCGCCAAGTCCGCCGTCTTAAACACTACGTTCACACAACCTTTCTTCACCGCAAGAGGTGCCTTTGACTTGTGTTTGAAGTCACCAACATTTGTTGGTGACTTAACTATGGCCCACGAAGGTATTGTTGGTGGCGCAGAGTTTGGTTACGATATCAGCGCCGGTTCCATTTCTCGTTATGCCATGGCTTTAAGTTATTTCGCCAAAGACTACTCCTTGGGCGCTACATTGAACAACGAGCAAATAACTACCGTTGACTTCTTCCAAAACGTCAACGCCTTTTTACAGGTCGGTGCTAAGGCTACAATGAACTGCAAACTACCTAACTCCAATGTCAACATCGAATTCGCCACTAGATATTTGCCTGATGCATCTTCCCAAGTTAAGGCTAAGGTGTCCGATTCCGGTATTGTCACTTTGGCTTACAAGCAATTGTTAAGACCTGGCGTCACTCTGGGTGTCGGTTCCTCTTTCGATGCTTTGAAGTTGTCTGAACCTGTTCACAAGCTAGGTTGGTCTTTGTCCTTCGACGCTTGAACGTATATATCTAATATATATATATTCACTATATACCATATATGTGCTCGTTCTTGTTTCCATTTTTCTACTTGATCTTTAGACTTGTTGTTTTATTTATACAAATATATTAATGACAGAAAATATTCTTTGTAACGGCTGGTTCTCATAATCATATTGGTTGCTTGGCAGTGAGAATAGACTCACTTCCTGACTCATCATCACTTCCTTCCGCAACCTCTAGCTCATTCAAATACAAGCAGTGTTTAGCAAAGCCAGGGATAACGTTTCTCGGTATTTTCAGATTGGTTTCGAACATTGTGATAAACTCCAAATCTACTCCATCTTTCATCCCACCAGAAAATAACCCGTACTCTTGGTATATACCTGCAGTGGACCATCCCTGTAACAACTTTCTTATGATTCCCACAACTACACCAACACGGTGCTTGCCCTTATTGGAATGCACTAAGATGGGATAGTTTCTGACATCCAGCACCAAGTGCAAGACCTGGTTCATTCTTTCTTGAATTCCTTCATCGCGGCTTGAATCCATAAATATGTGATAGTATTTTATCTTTTCTGACTCCAGGAAGCTTTGATATTCTTCGAGAGGCCTATCTTTATCGCCAATATATATTATGGTCTTCAAGTGTAACTGATGCTTGATGAAACTATAATTTAACGGCATCGGGTATCCCGATCGATATAACGATACATCCGTGCTCACCACTGGCGAAAAATTCAATGGGGGTATGTATTTCATAGCATCAAGAAACGTGCACTCTATTGGTATTTTGCCTTCACTTGTTGATATATCAACTAGACTTTAATATCTTAAGTAAACTCTCGCTTTTTTCTGATCTTTTTTTAATTCTGGAAAATTCAGAAGAAAAAACAAAAATTACTGAAAAATCTGGGCTAGCACCAAGAGCTATTCATGGATGAATCACTAAATGAAAAAGGGTCTTTACTTTGCATGCTACCACTCACATGAATAGTATAGGGGAACCTGGTGACAGCCTCCCTTCTCACTTTCTGCCGATTTCCAATGATCACTCTGCAGAATTCTTTCATGAAACCCTTAATATGATTTCCTAAAGCAGGAAATAGTAAACATATCATAAAACATTTGTAAAAAAAAAATGTATAATTAGAAATTACTAGATTTTCAATTATATTTAGCAGCTATATGGGTTAATAATTTATAATGTTTATTAATAACATACCCACACTCTTGTATTATAATCAACTAGACTCATACCTTGTCAAAAGTTCAGAAAGAAACATCGGCAGAGATGGTTAAGAAAAACTTTATCCCGTCTGTATCGCTGGTCAGAAGAGACCTTCCTACTTTAGTTACTACTACAACTAGTTCAACCGCCCTGTCAAAGCCCACGTCAAGTGTAGTGTCCGAAACGAGTTCCAAGTCCCTTCCATCGTTAACATCTTCGGCTTTCTCAACTTCCAGTGGAGCAACATCCTCCTCATCACTAATTGTCGCAAGTATAACACCCCCATCTACAGCAGGAAACCCATTTATTTTAAATGCTGCTGATAAACCAAATGGAACTGTATACATTGCTGTGGGTGCTGTCATAGGTGCCATTTTTATCAGTATTCTTATATGGTGGTTAGTGTCCAGTTATTTGTCTCGTCGTTTCACAATGACAAATTCTTATGCAAATGATAGTAAAAATTTGTACAGGGGACACCACAAGCATAGTTCTTCTTTACAAAGCAATCCCTTTGACATCAATGATGAGAAATCATATATGCAGGATGATTGGGATTCTATGAGCCAATTAGAATCTAGCCAATACGAGGATGCTGCCTCACCATTCAACCCAATTCAGGATCCGTTCACAGACAGCAGAAGATCCTTATTTATATCTCCTACTTTACAAGTGTCACAATATGAAAAAAGTCATAGCCGCCATCAATCAAAAGACACTAACATTTTTATTGACGATCCATCTTTATACGTAGGTACCTATCTAGAAGAAGAAGAAGAAGAAGAGAGAAAGCTGAACCTCAATAGACCACAAAGAGCAGCGTCACCTGAAAGAAAGGAAAAGAAAATTAACTCAATGGAAGGCTACCATAAGAGAAACCAATCCTCCTTGGGCCTCATACCAGTCGCTTCTGCTACCTCAAATACTAGCTCTCCTAAAAAGGCTCATAAAAGACAGGCGCCATCGATGTTTTTGGATGATGTCCTGAATGGTAGAGAAATAATCTAGATACCCTGACATCTAAGATACATGGTTGTTCAGGTTAAACATTTTTTTTTTAGTCCTTAAAAATTGTGTAATTCAGTACCAAAAAAATCGATGTTTGCTTTTATTCTTTTCAAGGCCATACGGTTCTAACGCACCAGTAATCATCAGTACATCTGCCAAAATATATCTTTATCATATTCTTGAAAGGCCCGAAAATAACCCTCCAAGAGATAAAAAATTTTTCTAAATGGTAATTGGAAAGATAAAATTCTGTTGTGATCTTTGAACTACTTTATCTGATCTGTTCGTAACCATCAACAAGGCGAATTATGCATTCTTTGTTAAATATATACATGTGATCTTTCCGTACATATCTTTCCGATCCTCATAAAACACCGACACAGCTGCTACCAAAATGTGTGCAGGTATCTACAAAATTCTAACCACAAGTACTGAGTTAAAGAAGGAGCTAAGCAATCATGATCCGCGTATAAATATTAAACACTTTTGCCTTGAAGTGCTGTCTTCATAAATGGAAGGTGACAATATAGAAGGGTCTTGACCGATGTAATTTTCAGCAAGTAACAAAACTCACAATGAACAGTTTGCTAAGAGCAATGACAATCATCGAAAGAAGTTCTTGGCTTAGTGCGACTTACATCGTTGTAAATTCTCAACTATAATTAGCGTTTAACATTTATTTCGTTTCGTAGACTATGATACATCATTACAACGCTTATGAAATACTCACTTTAGGAAGAATATAATAATCAATATAAGCAGCGGTTCTCAGTAAAAACTTGTTATAAAAGTGAAATTTCGAAGGACTCTGAACATAAGACGTATAATGTCTAGCAGAGACGCCTCTTTGACTCCTCTTAAGGCAGTAGTGATAGACGACCCTCCATTGAGACAAACCCCAGAACCATTCGATGAACAGTCAGCTTACAATCCCCAGTCGCCCATTGCCATTGATTTTGGATCAAGCAAACTGAGAGCAGGATTCGTTAACCATGCTACCCCTACACATATTTTTCCGAATGCATTGACCAAGTTTAGAGACAGAAAGTTAAACAAAAATTTCACTTTTGTCGGTAATGACACCTTGTTGGATCAAGCTGTGCGTTCGCAATCGAGAAGCCCCTTTGACGGACCATTTGTAACCAATTGGAATCTCACTGAAGAAATATTGGACTACACTTTTCATCATTTGGGAGTGGTACCAGATAACGGAATTCCTAATCCAATATTACTTACCGAAAGACTGGCAACTGTTCAATCACAACGGACAAATTGGTACCAGATTTTGTTTGAAACTTACAATGTACCAGGCGTTACTTTCGGAATAGACAGTCTGTTTAGTTTTTACAATTATAACCCAAGCGGAAATAAAACAGGTTTGGTCATCAGTTGTGGCCATGAGGACACCAATGTAATTCCCGTAGTTGATGGTGCAGGTATCTTGACAGATGCAAAAAGGATTAATTGGGGAGGACATCAAGCAGTTGACTACTTGAATGATTTGATGGCTTTGAAGTATCCATATTTTCCAACAAAGATGTCTTATTTGCAGTATGAAACGATGTATAAAGATTATTGCTATGTTTCGCGAAATTATGATGAAGATATTGAAAAAATCCTCACCTTGAAGAACCTTGATACAAATGATGTGGTAGTGGAAGCCCCTTTTACAGAAGTCCTTCAACCTCAAAAGACAGAAGAAGAATTACGAATTCAAGCCGAAAAAAGAAAGGAAACTGGGAAACGCTTGCAAGAACAGGCACGTTTGAAAAGAATGGAAAAATTGGTTCAGAAGCAGGAAGAATTTGAATACTTCTCAAAAGTTAGAGACCAACTAATTGACGAACCTAAGAAGAAAGTACTCTCGGTTTTGCAAAACGCTGGTTTTGATGACGAACGTGATTTTAAAAAGTATCTTCATAGCCTAGAACAATCATTAAAAAAAGCCCAAATGGTTGAAGCAGAAGATGATAGTCACTTGGATGAAATGAATGAAGACAAAACAGCCCAGAAATTTGATTTGCTTGATATTGCAGACGAAGATCTAAATGAAGATCAAATCAAGGAGAAAAGGAAGCAAAGATTTTTGAAGGCCAGTCAAGACGCCAGGCAAAAGGCTAAAGAAGAAAAGAAAAGAGTCGCCAAGGAAGAAGAAGAAAAAAAATTAAAAGAGCAACAATGGCGTGAAACTGACTTAAATGGTTGGATAAAGGACAAAAGATTGAAATTAAACAAACTAATAAAAAGGAGAAAAGAAAAGTTAAAACTACGTGACGAAATGAAGGACAGAAAATCTCAAGTTTCACAGAACAGAATGAAAAATCTAGCTTCATTGGCTGAGGATAATGTCAAACAAGGGGCCAAACGTAATAGACACCAAGCGACAATAGATAATGATCCAAATGACACTTTTGGCGCTAATGATGAAGACTGGCTTATTTATACTGATATTACTCAAAATCCTGAGGCTTTTGAAGAAGCATTAGAGTACGAGTACAAAGACATCGTGGAACTGGAGGGACTACTTTTAGAACACGATCCAAACTTTACTGAAGAAGATACGCTGGAAGCACAGTACGATTGGAGAAATTCTATCCTCCACCTGTTTTTAAGAGGACCTAGACCTCATGATAGCGAAAATATACATGAACAACATCAAATGCATTTGAATGTAGAACGTATAAGGGTACCAGAAGTGATATTTCAACCGACAATGGGCGGACAAGACCAAGCCGGTATTTGCGAATTATCAGAAACCATTTTACTAAAGAAGTTTGGTTCTCAACCAGGAAAATTGAGTCAAACTTCCATAGACATGGTGAACAACGTTCTTATTACCGGCGGTAATGCTAAGGTGCCAGGATTGAAAGAACGTATTGTGAAGGAATTCACTGGATTCCTTCCTACCGGTACCAATATCACTGTAAATATGTCTTCAGATCCTTCATTGGATGCCTGGAAGGGTATGGCAGCTCTAGCACGAAACGAAGAACAGTATAGGAAAACAGTTATCAGTAAGAAAGAATACGAAGAGTACGGTCCAGAGTACATCAAAGAGCATAAGTTAGGGAATACGAAGTATTTTGAAGACTAAGGAGACAGCAAACTGAAACGCCTTAAAAACAAAAAAAGAGAAATAAATAGAGATATATGTAATACTATATTGGCAACGAATATTAATAAGTAATATCATCGCCTTTTTTCTTAGTGCTGTTTACAAATCGGCTTTATTATTTCTATTTTGAATTTAATATACAGTGAGACATATTTGAAATTGATATATATATATATATATATATATGTAGACAGAGAAAGATTAGAGAGAGAAAACTATGCTAACATGATGCCACTACGTTTGTGGGAACTTATTTTTCGTTAGAAGGTCTTTTAGCTTTTGGATTGACACCCTTTTTCAAAAGATTGTTTTTCACAGACTTTTCAATGTACTTATCGTCTTCTTCGTCCTCGAAGGTTGCGAAGTCAGAGTGAATGATACCTTCTTCCAAAGCTTCCTTTCTAGCAGCAGTTTCCTTTTCTTTTGCACTTGCTTGGTTATCATCAAACGAAGATGGACCGATCTTTTGGAATTTAGCGACAAAGAACCCATCGACGTTGTACGTATGTGGATAGTACCTCCTCGCTAATTTCACACTAGGATGAAACTTTTTGCCTCTGTAACTAGTAAACGCTTCTTTACCGATCGCTAAACCAGTATCGACTAACTTGACATTCGGTCTTTTTCTCAATGCATAGTCTATGACAGCTTCGTCCTCTTCCACTGCAACAGAACATGTCGAATATACTATTACACCACCATGTTTCGAGTTGCAATCAACAGAATCAATAGCGGATAGAAGCAATTGTTTTTGTAGATGTGGAATTTGAATGAAGTCCTTCTCGGTACGAGACACCTTGACAGATTGATCCTTACCGATAACACCAGTACCGGAACATGGGGCATCCAGTAAAATTCTGTCAAAACCTCCAATTACCTTAGGGAACTCACGGGCATCGTAATTGCATACAATAGTGTTGGTACAGCCTAGACGGTGGATATTAGCAATTAAAGATTTTGTTCTAGATTTATTGGCGTCGTTAGCGAAAACACAACCTGTGTTTTTCATCATAGCTGATATATAAGTGGTTTTACCACCTGGAGCAGCTGCCATATCCAAGATACGCTCATTTTCATGAGGATCTAGAGCAATAACTGGTAGAAAAGATGATGCCGCTTGTAAAATATAGTGACCTGCCAAATATTCTGGCGTAGCACCAATTGGGACTTGGGAATCGAATATTTGAAGACCAACTTTAGTCCAAGAACCAATAGGTTGTAGATTAACACCTCTATTCACAAGAGTTTGAGCTAAGTCTCTCCTTCTGGTCTTCAAGGTGTTGGTTCTGATGGTTATTGGTCTTGCAATTTCATTGGCTTCGAAAAACTCCATCGCCTCTGCTGGTGAGAATAGATTGAATAACTTTTCCGCCAAAAATGGTGTATAACCAAAGTACTCACAAATATCTTTCAAAAGTCTGTCAACGTATTCTCCTCTCGATCTGCCTTCTGCACCAAGAGTCTTAAAATTTTCCAAAACCTTTACAATTTCAATCATTCTTGTTCTTGTGGAAGTTAAATTAGGAGTTTCTTGTGCCATCATTTCTTCCTGCTCCTCAGTGGGCAATATGTCTGCTCTTGGTTGCATGTTCTCCGCTTCCACTAACTCCATTTCGGCTTCTTCAGCTTCTTCAGCTTCTTCTTCATCAAGTTTCTTAGAAAGAGCTTCCATGTTTTGTGCATTTAGTTCTTCAAGATCAGCCTCATCGTCGTCATCTGAAAAAATTGGGTGGGCGTCATTATCTTCATCTTCATCGTAATCATATTCTTGTTCCAAGTCAAATTCATCTTTTAGTTCTTCATCCACCAATCCTGCTTCATCGTCATCTTCTTCATCATCAAATAAAGATTTCCTGGCTTTTGATAATTCTTCAAGATCAACTTCTGGCAAATCCTTATCCTCTTCAACAACTTCTTCCTCCTCTTTTCTAGATTTCTTGAATGGCTTCGACTTCTTTTTCTTTCTATCAGAAACTTCATCCCCTTGCGTGGTAGAAGGTCTCTTTCCTTTTTCTAGCTTTCTATTAGCCTTCTTTTCCTTTCTTGCCTGAAACTCCTCCAGGGTTGGTGGGGCGGCTTGCTTGTTCTTATGACGTCTACTACCCATTTCCTATTATATGTATATGTAATTCTAATATTAGCCAACACAAGGGGAATTCCGCCAGAATTACAAATCTATATACCTTAGCGACAACTGTATTTGCAGCTCAGCTCATCTTAAACTTATTCTGCGATGAGATGAAAATTTTTTTCAGAAAACGTGAAACTGGGTAACGGTTTTGTAAAATCTGAAAAATTTCATCAAAAAAAAAAAAAAGTCGATGAGGTGTATAATAACAATAATAATATTCAACTTTAAATTCTTTGGCACGTTGGATCCTACTCACATTGTTGCAAACGAATTGGACAAAAAAACTTTGAATTTAGTGCACAATGAATGCTTTGACAACCATAGATTTTAATCAGCACGTTATCGTCCGGCTGCCATCAAAAAATTACAAGATAGTGGAACTAAAGCCCAACACCTCTGTATCATTAGGAAAATTCGGTGCTTTCGAGGTTAATGACATAATTGGTTATCCTTTCGGGTTGACTTTCGAGATATATTATGATGGCGAAGAGGTTTCATCCGATGAAAATAGAGATTCGAAACCAAAGAACAAAATTCCCATCGGGAAAGTAAGGCTATTATCGCAGGAGATCAAAGATGTCAATAATGATAAAGACGATGGTCAAAGCGAGCCTCCTTTATCTATTAAGGAAAAATCTGTGTCTCTTGAATTGTCTAGCATTGACAGCAGTGCTACGAATCAGAATCTGGTTAACATGGGCAGCAAGGCCCAAGAGTTAACCGTTGAAGAAATTGAAAAAATGAAACAAGAATCTTTATCTAGTAAAGAAATAATCGACAAAATTATCAAATCTCACAAAAGTTTTCACAACAAGACCGTATATTCTCAAGAGAAATATGTGAATAGGAAGAAACAAAAATTCGCCAAGTACTTCACCGTTGAGTATTTAAGTAGCTCTAACCTTTTACAATTCTTAATCGACAAAGGCGATATACAAAGGGTATTGGATATGTCTCAGGAATCGATGGGGATGCTGCTAAATCTTGCGAACATCCAATCAGAAGGCAACTATCTCTGTATGGATGAAACGGGTGGGTTATTGGTTTACTTTCTGTTGGAAAGAATGTTTGGCGGTGACAATGAAAGCAAATCCAAGGGCAAAGTCATAGTTATTCACGAAAATGAACATGCCAACTTGGATTTGCTGAAGTTTGCTAATTATTCTGAGAAATTTATTAAAGAGCATGTACACACCATTTCTCTATTAGATTTTTTTGAACCGCCTACACTACAAGAGATTCAGAGCAGATTTACACCATTACCTAAAGAAGAAGCCCGTGCATTAAAAGGTGGTAAGAAAAACTCGTACTACCGAAAACTCAGATGGTACAATACACAATTGCAAATTTTAGAACTAACAGGAGAATTCCTATATGACGGTCTTGTAATGGCTACTACACTACATTTACCAACACTAGTGCCAAAGTTGGCCGAAAAAATCCATGGTTCAAGGCCGATTGTATGCTATGGTCAATTCAAAGAAACTTTGTTGGAATTAGCTCATACTTTATATTCAGACCTCAGGTTTTTAGCACCATCAATTTTGGAAACTAGATGTAGGCCGTACCAAAGTATAAGGGGTAAGCTACACCCTCTGATGACCATGAAAGGTGGTGGTGGATATCTAATGTGGTGTCACAGAGTCATCCCTGCTCCTGAACCTGTATCGGAAAACGCGACTGCAGCTGACTCCAGTGAAAAGCTTGCTGAACATGGAGCTAAGAAACAAAAAATATAAATGTCCACAGAGTGTTCCATTTGATAACTTCCAACAAAAAAACCTGAGAATATATATATTTACATTTATATACTTAGTTGCAATTAGCTTTGTGCCCACTGAGTGCGGTTGCTAAATGTCTTATAGTCCCAAAGGATGCAAAAATCTGGTGTAGTATTCGCCCTTTGGGAGTGGCCTTAAACCCATATACGACTCTTGCTTTCCCATTCGAGTCATATTTCAAACCAATAGACCAAATACGGCTGAGATATGAATCTTCTTTAATGCGCCTCTCCACGTAATTAAACTGTTCAACGTCTCCAATCTCATAAAAGAAGGAGTCTGTCTTCGGCAGCCAATAATTTACTAGATTTATATAGCATTCAAGCTCACCCACTAGCGCTAGCCTTGGTTCGAACAGCTTTACGGAAGTTTTAACATCTCTATTGAAGTCACGCTTTCGAATGTAGGGGGGGTTACCGGTTAATATATCTATATGGGATGGATATTCATCGCTAGCTTTTGAGGACAATATATTATGTTGCACGAGCTTACCACCACTCACCTTGTTTTTCAGCATATTTTCTTTAACCAACTTAATTGCTCTTGTTGACACGTCAATGGCAGTGAACGTGCAATTTGCTATACCATGACTCAAAGCGAGAGCAATACACCCTGTTCCTGTAAACGTATCACAAATATGCAGTGGTATAGTATGCCTTGAAAGCATAGAGTTGTTTAGAGCTCTTATTATGGCCATCACCCATTCCTCGGTTTCCCATCTTGGTATAAGAACACCAGGCTTGCAAACTATGTCCAAGGCCCCAAACGGTTGCGATCTTAAGATGTACTGCAATGGGACGTGTTTGTATCTCTGTAAGCAAGCCCAGCGGATTGATTTATCCGGAGGCAGCTCTTCGGTGAGCCATTTGTACTCGAGTTTCGCTTGCTCGAGAGTCCTACATTCTGGAAGCAAAAGATGCAAACCAGGTCGTATTCTCGAAGCTTTTCTTATCAATGATGTAGATATTCGAGGCATATGTTCTTTCTAACCGTTTCTTTTTCGTTCCTACCATTCAACTATCGCTCCTTGTCTACGAGTTAAGGGGAAGAGAGTGCAGAGTTTCTAAAAGCACTTGAAAACGTAACAAGACATTGACCGTAGAGAGTCGGCAAAATAAAGTCGTTTATACACGTTTGAGTTGTGTGTATTCAATTATGGAATACATTGTTATAATGAGTATGTTGGTATAAAATAAGATGTGAAGTCGCTGGTTTGAGCACGTGATATACACCTGACCTATAATATTTCGTACAAAATTATAGAAGGCCATCGAAAAAATAGAAAATTTTTTCATTTCTTGAAAAAGAAATGAAAAGGCAATAGAGCATCGGCAGGTATGGAAAGTATTTAACTTGCAGATCAATCCACGTACTTATAAAACGTGTAAAAACTTGCTCTACGTTTATATGTTGGTTAGGTAGTTCTTGTTTGATAAGGTGTGTAGTTCGTTTTTATAAATCAAAGTCACAAAAAGTCCTTTTCCCCATATATATTAGGCCCGAACAAGCGTCTTATTTGATAACTGTTACGTATTTATTTTTTTGTTATTTGTTACCATATCTTTTGATAGAACATAATTAAAAATTATCCAAACTGAATTCTACATCTTCCAACAACAATAATAAACGTCCAAAGATGGTTAAAGAAACTAAGTTTTACGATATTCTAGGTGTTTCAGTCACTGCCACTGATGTCGAAATTAAGAAAGCTTATAGAAAATGCGCCTTAAAATACCATCCAGATAAGAATCCAAGTGAGGAAGCTGCAGAAAAGTTCAAAGAAGCTTCAGCAGCCTATGAAATTTTATCAGATTCTGAAAAGAGAGATATATATGACCAATTTGGTGAAGATGGTCTAAGTGGTGCTGGTGGCGCTGGCGGATTCCCAGGTGGTGGATTCGGTTTTGGTGACGATATCTTTTCCCAATTCTTTGGTGCTGGTGGCGCACAAAGACCAAGAGGTCCCCAAAGAGGTAAAGATATCAAGCATGAAATTTCTGCCTCACTTGAAGAATTATATAAGGGTAGGACAGCTAAGTTAGCCCTTAACAAACAGATCCTATGTAAAGAATGTGAAGGTCGTGGTGGTAAGAAAGGCGCCGTCAAGAAGTGTACCAGCTGTAATGGTCAAGGTATTAAATTTGTAACAAGACAAATGGGTCCAATGATCCAAAGATTCCAAACAGAGTGTGATGTCTGTCACGGTACTGGTGATATCATTGATCCTAAGGATCGTTGTAAATCTTGTAACGGTAAGAAAGTTGAAAACGAAAGGAAGATCCTAGAAGTCCATGTCGAACCAGGTATGAAAGATGGTCAAAGAATCGTTTTCAAAGGTGAAGCTGACCAAGCCCCAGATGTCATTCCAGGTGATGTTGTCTTCATAGTTTCTGAGAGACCACACAAGAGCTTCAAGAGAGATGGTGATGATTTAGTATATGAGGCTGAAATTGATCTATTGACTGCTATCGCTGGTGGTGAATTTGCATTGGAACATGTTTCTGGTGATTGGTTAAAGGTCGGTATTGTTCCAGGTGAAGTTATTGCCCCAGGTATGCGTAAGGTCATCGAAGGTAAAGGTATGCCAATCCCAAAATACGGTGGCTATGGTAATTTAATCATCAAATTTACTATCAAGTTCCCAGAAAACCATTTCACATCAGAAGAAAACTTGAAGAAGTTAGAAGAAATTTTGCCTCCAAGAATTGTCCCAGCCATTCCAAAGAAAGCTACTGTGGACGAATGTGTACTCGCAGACTTTGACCCAGCCAAATACAACAGAACACGGGCCTCCAGGGGTGGTGCAAACTATGATTCCGATGAAGAAGAACAAGGTGGCGAAGGTGTTCAATGTGCATCTCAATGATTTTCTTGATAAAAAAGATCAACTTATTCACGATTCATTTATTCATCATACTTTTCACTTCAAAATACAGTTTTGTAGCTATACATATGTAAAGTAATAATGGTAGAAAATGCAGTTTACCAAAAAAAGTTCTAATTATGACGAAATCTTAAGGAAAGAGTAAAGCAGGGATTATATGCTGAAATTTCCACTGTATATATTTGCCACAGAAAACCATTTTTTGTATTAGGTATATTTAGTGCACCTTTAACATGTCAATAATTCAACGGAAAATTAACGAAGTAAATAATACATTAATTAGGAAAAATTTACATGAAAGTCTATAAGCTGTTTATAAAAAAAATATGCAGGGATAAGTGTCTATCAAATTGAAGAATGCCAATTAATTATGATTATCGTTCTGGTCTCTTTTTGTTCCCTTTTTGTCTTTGACTGCCAAGGTGTTTAACCAAGACTATCTTTGTTGTTTCAATAATCTATCCTCCCTCCACTTCATACCATATTTCATCGGAATAAACATTAAGAAGTTGAAGAAAAATACCAGCGCACATAAAAATGTAAAAGTACCACCTACAGTCATCGCAGCTTTCATTTTGGCAAAGCAACCCATGAAGATGGTACTCAAACTGCACCTAACAAAGTTGAAACAACTACTTGCTGTAGATGATTTCGTTGGGTACAAATCGACCAATAACGTAGTTGATGTTGATAATGTACTCATAGCACAGTATGAACAGACAAATGAAGTAATTAAAATAGATTCGATCCTCCAGCCCTTATCTATACTCCAACCAAATAAAAGATAGGCTACGACGGCCAAGAAATTTTGGGGCAGAAGACAAACTAAACGGACTTTGAACATATTAATCTCTGCGTCTTGTGGAATCAACCCGTTAGCTTTGTCTTGCTCGAATTTCTTGATCTTTCTCTTGAAATACATGTCAATAATTCTACCTGTGAAGAAGGAACCCATTAAACCGCCAATACCACCGGGTAGATAACACACACCAATAATGACCAAATGATAGTTGTATGGTGCCACTGATAAACCGGATGAAATAGAGGAAAGCATTAACGTCCACATAGCAAATAAGAGCCCTGATGGAAATAAAGACAGAATAATTTCTGGCAATACAAGGATCTTCCCGGCGGATGACAAATCTAGTTTCGGAATGGTGGGATCTAATGTTTCATAATCAGGATTATCGTACTTGAATCTCCTTCTAACTGGGCCCAGTAGGAAAATCGGCGCCCTGTTGATGAATCTTTTAGGCTTAATGGAAAGGTTACCTGCAATGGTTCGCTTTGTTTCTGGCAAAATAAGAAAGGCAATTAGAAAACAACTTCCACAACCAATGGTCAAAAACCAAAAGATAGCTCTCCAATCCCACCTTGCAGTCAGGACGGCACCAATAAGACTACCAAAACATTGACCCAGTAAAATAAACCCTGAGGTGGCGCCAACAAATGTACCTCTTTCATGCTTCAAAGTGAAGTCCCCGACAACACCAGAACTGATTGCAATTGTGGGGGAAATACCAATACTCTGAATACACCTCAAGAAGATAATAACACCGTATGATGGAGCACATGCTAGCCCGATGGATGCAATAACGTATATCAGCATACCTGCTAAAATTATAGGTCTCCGTCCAAAGCAATCCGCCAGACCACCGCTAACTGTGGGAGATATACCTTGAAACAACAGATACACAACCACAGTAACGTTAACCATATTTTCATCCACATTAAATTGCTTTTCCAACTGCCTCAAAGCGGGATAATAGATCGGTGATCCCAATGAAGACCAAAAGCCACACATTGTTAGAATTGCAACCATTCCCCACTTCTGACCGTAACTTAGTAAAGTATATGGCGCTTTTGTCTCTGCAGTTATCTGTTGGGTTGGATCAACTTTATCATCACTTTTCGTTTGACCATCTGGTTTTGTGTATTCTCTCGTCAGATGCTGCTCATTGTGAGTAGGATACATCTCAATATCTTCTGTGTATATACTGTTACTTCGTGACATTGCTGATTCGACTTTCTGAATCTAGCTTGGATTCTCAAAAAAATAAATTTATCTCCGTATAAATACTAACTTTGTAAGCCTGGAAAAATCCATAATTTTATATAGAACGACAATATTAGCAATAAAAAGTCAGTAAAAAGTGTATAACCTTGACAGTGTTAAGCGTTATATAATATTGAGTATGATCAACTGTATCCTCGATGGGGGCAGAGAAGTTTCTTTTTCCTTGCCCTAAGGTGCCCGCAACTTCCCGGTGACGAGAAAAAGAAACGTTGGAACGGCTTCTCGTCTGAAGAAAACAATGCAGGCCGGGCATTTCACGGAACAAAAACGGTTCCATCAAGCCGGGTGATTCATAAATTATCCGATACCGGAACAAATCGGTGAGAGATTTTCCGATGGAGGACGGGTAACGAGCCGGTATTTACCGATCTATGGAGTTTCCGAGTCATTACGGGTCCTCTTGTTTTCGTGTATGCTCCCTTCCCCGTAAGAAGTATACGTAGGAAGTGCGGTCTGCGCTGGACAGTATAAAATGGAAACAGGAGTCATCGAGGGGCTCCGGATTTTTTTTTCTTTTTTTAGCATTTAGCCTAATTGCACATTGTGAATAGATTGCCGTAGTAGAAAAAAGCCTTAGGAGTAGATAGCATACGGCAACAGAACTACAAAAAAAAAAAAAAGAGATTTGATGTCTTTTTTTTTTGGGTGGTTTTTAGGACAATGAAAGAAGAGGTGTGCGATATATGTAGGTTTTCAAATGTCTTTAATATTACAAAATAATTTATGTCTTTGGAAGAATGATAAATAGAAACAAAGTAAAAAAAAATTGATATCAATCCGGCGTGGGTTTTAGTGTATGTATAAACAGACAATAAAATGGACGGGCAGAAAAGAATGGGGTAATAATACAATCAACTTACTCAACTGTTGATGCGCCTAAGTTTAGTTGTATAGAACAAACTTAGCTTTGCCAGCAGTAACGGAAACGGTGCAACCGTCAGAGCCACCGCTGAAGCTACCGTTTTCATAGATACATTCACCGTTGACTGTAGAAGAGTCATCAGCGGCGACAATTTTGACATTGAAATTCAATGCGTTACCGTTGTTTGGGTTGGGAATCAAAGAAAGGTAGGCGACACCATCAGAAGAACCAGCGCCAAAGTTCAATGGAGCCCAATTACCGACGCCTGAACTTGAAGAACCCCAAACACAAGCATCTTCAACAGAAATACCAGCATTGTTAACGTAGTATTGCGCGGATGTCTTCAATCCTTGCCAAGTGTAGTAGGTGTCCTGATCAACGACAGTCAAGGGTAAAGAGTCACCTGCTTGCACATATGTAGGAATCACCATGTTTTCGGTACCCGGGTAATCGGTCCTGCAGATAGCAACATCGTCGCTCAATTCAGAGACGACGTAAGCGGCATCAACGCCCCATTCGCATAAATAGTCAGTATCTATATTTGAACGGTACAGGTAGCCGTCCTTACATAGCAAACCACCAATGGATCTGCCGTCAGATGGTTGGTCAGAAGGCCATTGTGTCTTGGACATACCTGGTTGGCAAGCGTATGAGCAGTAAGACCCTTCTTTACAAGAGCCACCCGTAGAAGTGTCAGTATTTTCAACACCAGACCAGCTACCTTCATCTAACCAGCTGATGGGGATAACACCTTGACCAGATGGAAATTGGCCGCAAGGAATGGTACCGTCTTCAAATTTTTCATATGGACCTGAAAAGTCAGCCAAATCACCGTAGATACTTCCAGTTGCACTGGAAGCTGCTGAAGATGTGGAAGCTGACCCAGATGTGGAAATAGGCACAGAGGATTCGCTAGTAGAAGTTTCTGAAGATGTCAGAGTTGTTTGAGCCGAAGACGAGGTGGTAGCGATTTTTTCAGTACTCTCAGAAGAAGAAGCAACTTTGGAAGAAGACTTGGTGACCGAAGATTCGAAAATCAGAGTAGTAGTGGAAGCAACTGTAGAAGAGGCTTCAGTTGAGGTTGGAGTGACGGTCTGACCATTTTTATCGACAGTGACTGTTTCGTAAACGTATGTAACTGCAACGGCCCTCTTATGCTGGTGTGAACCATGAGCAGTAGTAGTACATCCTGTGTCAATATCAGCCGCATACGGCAAAGCGGAAACGATTGTGCCATAACCGATCAATGAAGCCGCGGTAAGAGTGGTGGCGGACAGTTTCATTTTATCAAATTACTAAAATAAATTTGGGATGGGTTAGTAAATAAAATCATTTCGAAAAGAGTGGGATTGCAAATTTTCTAAGATTAGTGCTAATTGAATCAATCAATATTGTTTTAGTTTCTACAATGGCTATATCTCGAGAAGTCAGAAACTTATTTTCGCGCCGTAAATCCGACCGCCAAAAAAGCCAAAAAGAAGTTGTGCACGGAAAAATAACGGGCATGTAAAAATTTGCTTTATTCTCGAAAAATGACGATGCACCGAAGCAAAAAAAGCACAGCAATTTCGTAATCAGTGGAACAATTTGCAAACTCAAAATATAGTAACATGAAAGGTCTTATCATTAAATTAAACATACGACTTGTAAAAAAGTAAAAAAAAAATGCTTAAAGGAGTGAAAATTAGTTGGAAGAGTTCTTTTCTTCGGCGAAAAAGGAGTGTAGAGTAGTTGGATAATGGTAAAAGAACGAATCGATCTTTCCTTTTCTTGCTATAAAGTTGAAATTGAATATAGTGAATAATACGGCGATTATATTTAAAATACGTGTGATAGTACTATTTTTTTTGGGGAAACTACTGTTATTTTTCTCGAAAGTAAGTGTTTAAATAAGATTCATGCTGAAGGGAACGTGCGAGAAAAAATCCGAGATCTGGAAAAGTCATTGTTTATAAACTTCGCGCTGTGCAGGTTCCTTTCGCTGCCTTCCACTGCGCTTTGTTTACTTTTCCTATAAAAAAAACGTCGTCGTTTACGTCCTAATAGAGAAAGGAGATGCTTCTGTTCAGTTTGACCAGTATTAAACCAGCATGTATGTCGGGTAACCATATTTTTATGTTTTCATTTCGAAACTTGCTGGTTCACCCAGATATCATTTTGATTTAACGCAATCGCCGAAGAACAAGAGAAAGCTACGGGTATGATTGCAAGACTCAAGAAAAAAGAAAATCATTTGTAACGTATTAGAGAATATTTATTTTTTAGTGTTTCTTTCCTTTACCAAAAAATATGCAATTAGCATCAATAGAAGAAAAACAAAAGCAATTTGAGAAAACGTAAAGTGGCTCTTTATTTCAATGAGCACTAGCAACGTTTCCCCTTGACAGCATTCCCTAGAGAGCCTGCCAATTCATCATTGGAAGTGAGGCACATCCAATGACAAAGAACCTCAGTCTTTACATAATACTAAATAAAAAGTAGGAATAATGTACATATTTAAGCGCCTCTAAGCGCAAAGACACTTTTTTGTTCCATTTACATGTCTTCGACAATGAAACCCTTGTGGGAAACGTAGATACCATCCAAAAACTTACGGATATCCTTGTTTCTAACACGACAGATTTGTTGCAAGTCAGCGGCATTTTGGGAAACGTCTTCAACAGAGTTACCAGATAAGACGATTTCGTCCTTTACGTTAGTAGAGAATTCGATAGTAACACCATCTCTAACTGGGACGTTTCTGATCTTCTTGTCACCCAAAAAGTTTCTGACTTCAATGAATTTAGCACCATCCTTTTCAACAATGTTGACGTTGATTGGGAAATGCGCGTAGACGTATCTCATCTTGTACTTGTAACCCTTGGTGACACCAGTGATCATGTTGTCAACCAAAGATTTAACGGTTCTCAAAGCGGCAACGTGCTTTCTGTCACCGTTGTGAACAGCAACCTTGATCAATTGGTTGTTGACCTTGGTGAAGGTAACATCAATATGCTTCAAGTTCTTGGTCAAAGTACCTCTTGGACCGACAACCTTGACGATTCTGGACTTAATGCTGACAGTAACACCTTCTGGGATTTCAATTTGTTGTTCGGTTTGAATGTACTTCATCTTTAGTGACTATTGGAGGCTAGAGTTTGGTTTATTGTCGTTTCAGAGAGAGAAAATGAACTATTTTAGAAAGAGAATAGGTAAAGGGAAAGGAAATAGAAATATGGTTGGTAATTTTTTTTTCATGTTTGCCGTCCGTTTAAATAATTTTCACTTTTCCTGTGCGTCGCTTTAAAAAAAAATTCACTAGAAGAAAAAAAAAAATTCCCAGTTAATAGTGCAGTCTTGGAAACAACACCAGTGCACCACATGAGTTTACACATCAGATGCAAACGGGATCGTACATTCGTAACATTGATGCTTGTATACGTCTCTCCTATAGTTCCTGGCAAGCACAACGTGTGACACAGAAGAAATGGCAATGCTAAACATGAAAATAGATTTTCTTGGCTGTAAGTAAATCGATTGCAAAATTGGTTCCTACCGCTACGATATCACACACTTGTCTTCTTAAAAGAGGAGCAGTAAATCCAAAATTTGCCTGGCATCAACAGTCGTCTTAAAAATGTCTAGAGGAACTACCTCTGTTATCTCTTCTTTTTGTTACTGACATACTAATTAATTTTTACATAATTGCTGTCCTCCTTCCCCTTCTATTTGCGAATTAGAAGTGATGAAAAAAGAGCTAAACATAAAGAAAAAAAACTTCCTTCGGCTGGTCCAAAAGGGTCCAATAGCAGAAAGTAAAAAGCTATTTTGAAACTATAGAACCTCAAGAACATTAACATTTGAGTCGGATCATGTCAACTGTAAGAACTGAATATTAATTCAACATATTTTAATAATTTGTGTCATATGTATCTTGCAACAGGCTTTCAAAAATTTGCTGCCTGTTGGGTACAGGCTGTTTTTTATTGATTACGCTTTATGCTTATCCCTTAAGCTGCAACATTTTGATGGCCTCTTCTTCCTGTCTCTTTCTGTGCCATATAATCGTTCCCTTAGCATTGATGATGACTTATGCCGGACCCCGCCCCAGAACCCTTCGCACAACATTACCGAAAATCTTCGATTTCGCTCATTAAAAGAGGGAAAAAAAATTCGCTCGCCCTGTGCCATTTGGATTTTCTAGGTAAATTAGTAAATAAAGAAAAAAAATGCCAATGGTTCCGCATTTCTAAAGGTAAACAAAAAAGTGACATTCATAGGATCACTATATTTCTGTGAAACTTAAAACACTATAGAGCAGTCCTTTTCCACTGAATTGAACCGCTCAATAATCAAGATCATACTAAGGAACAAAAGGCTAAAAACACTTCAAAGCCAATCTTCCCGATTCCCTCGCATAAGTGATCATTGCTAGAAAAAAAAAAAAAAAACAGTACGATACACATAAATATTGGTGTGCTCCCTCCGTTTCCTTTATTGAAACTTTATCAATGCGCAAGAAATGTCCAGCAGCAATTTTAACGAGATGAACGAACTAAATATGACTCAAACAAATTATGGCAGCACAAAATATACCGCTCAGCATCATCAAGGTGTAATAAATGCCATCATCTCTTCACTGACAGCCCCAGATCAGCCAACTACCGTATCATTACAATATTCCAACGACAAGAACATGGCGACGGAAATACAAGCTTATGCTAAACTCTCCGGACCAAACTGGACCTATTATGTGAAGGATTTGGAAGTTTCTATTGGTAGAAATACTGATCCCTTAAACAGTGCACTACAGGAAAATTCAGATGGTGTAAAAAACTCATATAGAGTGAATATTGATCTCGGACCTGCCAAAGTCGTTTCTAGAAAGCACGCCATAATAAAATACAACATGAATATCGGCGGTTGGGAATTGCACATATTGGGCCGTAACGGCGCTAAAGTAAACTTTCAAAGGACTCATAATGGACCCAACAATCCTCCCATTCGATTATCTTCCGGAACCCTGCTAGACATAGGAGGAACACAAATGATGTTTATCCTGCCCGACAGTGACCCGGTTGTTGCTCCTATTTGTATAGAACACCTGATGCCTAATTTAATAAACATGTTCGGATTGGAAGGCAACAACAACCCCCTGCTAAGAGACATTATAAAACAGTCTAATTATGCTAAGCAAAGGCAATTAACCTCTAATCAACAAATCAAAGGGTTTAAGCTTTATGGAAGTGGTGGCAATGCTCCTTTTGGTAGCGGAGCGAACTTGGGCCCTAGCGAACAAGGCATCTTCAACAACAATAATAATAGTAAGAACAAGAATGGCTACTTTACGTCCATAAACCCAAACTATACAGCATCTACAACAACAAGCAATACCATCAATCCACAAGCGGCTTCTCCACAGGGTCCTCCAAATACCATCATCGCTGCAAATTTTGTAGATTCATACAAGTCATCAAATGCCTATCCTCAAGCTTTGGATTTTACTTCCGACCTATCCCATGACGAAAACAGGAACGTTAAACCACCTCATTCATACGCAACTATGATAACACAGGCCATACTGTCGTCGCCGGAGGGAGTTATTTCACTAGCCGATATCTACAAGTATATTTCTTCCAATTATGCATACTACAGGTTTGCTAAATCCGGTTGGCAAAACTCCATTAGGCATAATTTATCATTAAATAAGGCGTTTGAAAAGGTTCCGAGAAGACCCAATGAGCCGGGCAAAGGTATGAAATGGAGAATTAGCGAATCTTATCAGCAAGAATTTCTAAACAAGTGGAATACCGGAAAAGTGGGGAAAATCAGGCGGGGATCCTCAGTAGCAAGGCAACTACAGTTACATATGGCAAAATTCAACAGTTTACCCATGGAAATGGACTATAGGTTATCGCTTAACATGGCTCAACCCCCTAAACGACAACTACAATCTCACAATGTGCTAGAACCATCCAACAATAACATCATAGAAGGGTTCGTACAACATGTCCCATCCAAAGGTAACCTTCCTGCATCGCAACAATCACAGCCCCCTGTGTCACATCAAAATCAGTCACAGCAGCCGCCACCACAGGAACAACGTCAAGAGATTCAATTTACCTTCGCGGATACCCAAAATCGAAATATAGCGTTAGCAAGACCTATCAAGACGCCACAATTGCAAGCTCCCAATTCAAATGCTAACTTAAATCAAAACAATATGAAAGAATACAAAGAGTCACTTCATCCGCCTGCAATATCAATATCACAAATGAATAGGCAATCTCCAAACAACGCTCTAGTCTCGTTCACTAATGCATGTGCTAATTCCAAAATAATAAACAACATCAGCGATAGCGCCGACAAATCGACAAACAATAACGGCGGTACCAAAATGAATCTACCCGCCATATCTACTTCTTCACTTGATGAAAATGGTAATTTGGAGCCGACAACTACCACGTCTTCCGGTAATTCTAACTCAGTTCCGCAAACTGGAACAACAACTTCCTCATTGGCAGCGAACAGTCTACGCCTTTCTCAACCATATGACACGCTATTACGATCTCCTACTAAGGCATTTCATATTACTGCGATGGAAGCATATACACCAGAAAGAGGAAGCGCTAATAGGGCTAGGTCACCTCTTCATAGTAATAGCAACAATACTAATAATAACGGCGCAAATAATTCTAATTTACAGACTAGCGGAATGGAAAACAAACAAACAGGTCTAGTATTGGATTCTAATGTCTTGAAAAGCATGGAATCAAACAATGATAATAGACGGCTGACACCATCAACAAGTAAATCGCAGAATGTCAAAAGTTCTCCAGGTGTATGGAATTTATTGCAGTTTAGCTCAACAAACAACACTCCTGCCGCAGATAACGGAGGCAACAAGAGAGGATTTTCCATAAATCCGGACATTAAAGCCAAAGAAAACGAGAATGCTACTTCAGAAAAAGATTCGGACTCTAACTCAAATGATCTGGAAACTAAAGATATTAATTCTTCACCTTTGAAAAACCAAGGTGGTAGCACCGCCAATGCCAAGGAACTAATACTAGATACGGATGGTGCAAAGATCAGTATTATCAACAACTAAGACAAGAAACAAGGTGAATCACTAAGACTAAAGAAATGAATGAGAAATGGCTAAGCTGCAGCCAGTCATATGAGCTGCTTTCCTTTCATTCTATTGTCGTCCGAATCTATGTCACGAAGTACATATATAACTGTCTTTCATATATAATATTTAATCACCGTGCATTCCCTATTTTACTCTTCCTCATGCGTTTGATCATCTGACCTTTATGATTTTGAACACCCCGCATTTCTTCAAATGTTCACTCTAATTTATGCAACTGAACTTTATTTTCGCTGCTGTGTTTGCATCCTTGACATATTCAATCCGTACACTATACACACCCAAACCTCCTTTAAAAATTTCCTATGAATCAGAAAATTTGGCTGTTTCTCAACGCTTCGGCCAACGGGTGAAAAACAGCGGCAGAAGGACTTCCTTCGGAGAACGCTCCTAGAACCTGAAACTGCCCGCTAAAGCGTCTCCTGGGCTGTCCCCAAGTGGGTGATTTTCCATTTGATCCTTGTATCAGCTTGGGAAGGTGGTGATCTCTTCTTAGGCAGACACTTGGTCCCTCCGGCTAAACATTCGCACTGCGGACCGCTGCAATTTCGAATTCTGGAAAATTATTCTGATATTGGTAAAACTGATTCTTAAAACTATAACACATGTAGATATTCCACTAAGTGCATTTTGTTAAGGTATTAAACAACCAACCAACCATAAAAGATGTCTCAACCAGTCGTTGTTATTGATGGTACGTAAAAAATTTCTAATTCTAACAGGAGTGATTGAGTATGCAGGTGGAGGACGTTGCAAAGACCATTTCAGAATATAGTAATTGAAATAAAAAATAATCCTGCGAAATGTGTTGCAAAATGCTTACTATAAAGAATAGTATTAGCTAATTAGGATGCTCATTGATTCATAGAAGAAACGGAACACGCAATACTTGAAACTCCAAATACTTAATTGAATGCGTTATATTTGAAAACATGAATTTGCAATACCGTGCATCACGCCTAAAAAGTGGCGGTTTGAAAGCATCATGCCAATGTTACCCCTGAGATGCATCGATATGCCCCATCACACCAAAAAGTAATGGTAACTTCTAATCAATATTTTGACTCCAACTATATTCAATCCACTCAGTAAAAAATACCAAGATTAGCATTTACTAACTTTATTTTTCTCCTTTTATTATAGCTAAGGATCATTTGTTGGGTCGTTTGGCCTCCACTATTGCCAAGCAAGTATTGAACGGTCAAAAGATTGTCGTTGTCAGAGCTGAAGCTTTGAACATTTCTGGTGAATTCTTCAGAAACAAGTTGAAGTACCACGACTTTTTGAGAAAGGCTACTGCTTTCAACAAGACCCGTGGTCCATTCCATTTCAGAGCTCCATCTAGAATTCTTTACAAGGCTATTCGTGGTATGGTTTCCCACAAGACCGCCCGTGGTAAGGCTGCCTTGGAACGTTTAAAGATCTTCGAAGGTATTCCACCTCCATACGACAAAAAGAAGAGAGTTGTCGTTCCTCAAGCTTTGAGAGTTTTGAGATTGAAACCAGGTAGAAAGTACACCACTTTGGGTAAGTTGTCTACTTCTGTTGGTTGGAAATACGAAGATGTTGTTGCTAAATTAGAAGACAAGAGAAAGGTCAGATCCGCCGAATATTACGCCAAGAAGAGAGCTTTCACCAAGAAGGTCTCCTCTGCTTCTGCTGCTGCTTCTGAATCCGATGTTGCTAAGCAATTGGCTTCTTTCGGTTACTAAATTTCATGAAATGAATTTGTGATCAATCTTATCTTTTATTTTTTGCAAAACAACAAACCACCCTACATTTTTAGTTATTTTTATTTATTTTGTTTCACATTTTAAATAATATCAATAACAGATAAATAAACATATTAAAACACTGGTATAAATTCTAATTGATCAGATTTTTTGAATATGAACCACATCTTAAAGAAAGGTACCTAAAGGACATTCTAGAGACTTCGAATTTTCACCATATCAAAACAAAGCGTGAAAGAATAACAATATGCAAAATGAATTTTATATTTTATTATATATATACTTTATGTACATGTCAATTTTTATTATTTGCAGTAACGGTCAAGTAATTCAAAATTGGAAATATGGGCTTCCTCTCTCACCCAAGTTGTATCGAACTGATGTTTTTAAACACTTGGTAACGGAGACAGTAAGTTCAAAAAGTTTGGTCTATTAGAAGTGTGTGCCCAGCCCAAATACAAAACAAATGGGATCCAGCCATAATGTGCTACATTATGAGTCAAAGTTAAAATTTTGGAAATACGTTCTTTAGATTCATCGCTTAAGATAAAAGATGGTAGGAAACTCATGGTTTATTTGTTAAAAGCTAATTTTGGCAAATATTGAGAGATAAGAGGGAACTAGTTTCTTTCACCGAACAATAATATACGAAAGTAGTATGCTAAACTTTATGCGTTATATCCTATATCCCACTCCTTTGTTAATTTCAACCAATTCCACATGAGGTGAAAAAACAAAGATGTTGACGCACCGTTTGACGTGATTTATTTATATCATTTTGAGACAGAAGAGAGAGAGGATTTAGATTCGAAGACAAGCGAAGTATTTCAGTATAATGTATACGTATTTGAGTATTTGAGTATTTTTTTTTTTTTTTTTTTTAATTTTTTATATATACAAAATAACAAATTGATATTTTCTCCAAGATACGCATTTACTGGCGAATTTTATTTTCATTCTAACCTCACAATAGCATTTCCAAAGGATTTTCAATAACAGTTTTCAATTCCTTCATGAATTCTGCACCTTTGGCGCCATCAATGGTTCTATGATCAAAGGTCCCTGTTATGGTAACCTGGTTATCAAAGGAGAATCCGTTCTCAGCAGCGGCGTCTTCCACAGCGACCCTTTCAACAGTAGCGATGGCCAAGATTGTAGACTGTGGTGGGTTGATAATCGAAGTAAACATGTTAACAGCATTATTCATGCCCATATTGGATATGCAAATGGTCCCACCTTGGAATTCCTCTGGTGCCAATTTGTTTATTCTGGCACGCTTGACTAGTTCCTTGATTTCGTTAGAGATTTGCGACAAGCCCTTGGCCTCACAATTCTTGACAATTGGTGTCAATAATCCTGTTGGTGTGGCAACAGCGACTGAGACATCGACATTCTTGAATTTACGGATAACGTTCTCATTAGGTAACCAGTAGGCATTGGCATCTGGCACCCTCTTAGCCGCAACAGTGATGGCTTTTACTAATAGGTCATTAATGGACAGTTTGTACTTGTCGTTTGCTGTAGCGTTCAAGGACTGTCTCAATTTCAAAAGTTTGGAGACGGATATCTTGGAGGAAACGATGTATGATGGAATGCCTTGAGTAGATTGCAATAAACGTTCTCCAATGATGCTTCTCATGGTTGAAATTGGAACATCCTCATATGATGCTGTAGAAGAAGGCGATGGAGCAGAGCCAGCAGTAGTGCTTGAGGTAGCGGCGGCAGGAGTGGCGGCGGCAGCACCACTGGTTTGAGAAGACTGCTTAGACGACTTTTCTAGATATGACTCAATGTCAGCCTTGGTAATTCTACCGCGGGGTCCAGTGCCGTGAACATCCTTCAAAGAAATACCCTTTTCCAAGGCGATAGTCTTGGCAAGTGGAGAGGCAAAAATCCTACCTTGAGGAGCAGCAACGTCAGATTTCTTAGCTTCAGGTGCAGAAGTCTTGGTCTCTTCAGCTGGCGCTTCTTGTTTCTTTTCTGCCTGTGGTTCGGCAGGCTGAGCCTTCGTACTGGTCTTTGAATCAGAACCTGAATCCTCCAGCTTAAAGTCCTTAAAAGCTGGCACATCAGCTTTGTCCTCCACATAGACGGCAATAGGCTTGTTGACAGGAATGTCCTTTGTACCTTCAGGAACTAGAATCTTGGCTAAGTAACCATCTTCTTGGAACTCAAAGTCCATTTGAGCCTTGTCTGTTTCTATTTCGGCAATAACTTCACCGGGAGACAATTGGTCACCTTCCTTCTTAGTCCAAGCAGCAAGATTACCTTGCGTCATCGTAGGAGACAGTGCCGGCATACCAATAATGGTGTGCTCTGGGTACGATGCGTAGCATCTCAATTGCAGTCTCAATGATCTGGTGAGTACTGAACTTCTGGATATTCTTGGAACCACCCTGACAAAGGCAGACATAGTACGCTAATAACTATTAATTTTACTGGATGCAGTTTACAGCAATGGAAGATGTTGAGCGTGAACAAACAGGAAACGTAACAGCCTCTCTTCTAGTCGTTCCGGTTGGTTGTCTCGACCTCTTGTTGTTCTTTGCGTAACACGGGGGGTGAGAAGGGCCGGTCACGCTTCACGGATAGTAGAAACGGCAAAGCATAGTAGCAGATGACTTGTATGAGTTATTGAAGTTATGACATATGTAGTATTACATGAAGATATATAGTATGTGCAAACTGGAGGTGATCACCGGTACCAATTATCTAGGGTTCTCAGCCTCTTCCTTCTAACAGGCTTAGCGACCATCTGGAGCTGCAATTGCTTGGTTTTTTGTGCGGCGTTCTTCCTGCTGTCCATATATTGTTCTTCCCACTTGATAGGGATACTATTCTTACTGGCGTCATCTAACAGAGTCTGGCATGTCTGCCATGAGAATCTTACCATGTTGGCGGGCCAGCCCATAAGACTTGTCTGGTTGCGCTTCAGCCATGCGACTGTCTTCGGGTCGGAGGGGTATCCAGAACCCAGGATCTCATCGGGATCCCTCTTCAAGGATTCGACTAGTATATCTCTGGTCACTTTTGCAACGACACTCGCCACACTGACCATGCAGTAGAGCGAGTCTGCCTTCTTGGCGACCGTAAACTTGACACCAGGAAATCGTTGCTCCAGTTTCTTCTGATAGGACGCTGGTGGTCCAACAGTATCCACATACACGTGACTGAGCTTCACGTTCTGCTTTATCACGCCATCAATGAGTGCCATTGTGACATCGTGCGCCTGCTCATTCAAGTTATAGTTTCTCGTCGGTGGGAACTTGCTCATTCCTCTAGAGATATCCAACGGAGTGATGCACGTAGTTGCGTAGCCGATCTGGGTTAGTTCTTCGTTGTCCTGGTATATCTTGGAAAACAGCATTCTTCTGATGGGATCTGTAAGTTTTTTAGAGTCGTCAAACTCGTAGTTAGGGATTATAGTTTCGTCCTGATATTTCTGTGTAGAATAGGCTACTGCGTAGACCATTGGCCCTAATACGGGCCCTCTGCCAGCTTCATCGATACCCATTATTATTGGAGAGTCATTCTGTTCCAAGAGCGCGCTTGGGACAGGTGAAAAGTACGACTTAGTGTAAGGAGACTCCAAGGATGCTTCTACCGTGGGGGGTACCATTTAATCGTATCAATTTGGTGTGCAGTAGTTGTTTTCAAGGTTTTTCGACACTCTCATTAGCTATAACTGAATATTTATATTGGATTTTTCGCGTAGCGTAGTTTATTGGTGTAGAGAAAAAAAAAAAATTAAATGCCATTCTAATTATTTACAGTATATGTCTGATTTATTTACAAAAGCATTGGCAGGCGTCGCAAAATTTACTGCCTGTTTACATCATCCACACAGCCAAAGGGCAGAACCTCTTCTATCCTCTTCTTGTCGCAAAATAGCATGCACAATCTATCTATGCCAAGGCCAAAGCCACCTACTGGAGGCATACCGTATTTCATCGTCTCAACATACTGGTAGTCAATAACAGGCGATAAGGTCTCAGTTTTGTTTCCTGTCAATTCGTTAATCTGCTTTTGTTGTAGAAACTTCTGCAGTTGTAATTGGGGGCAATTTTCCTCTTCGTAAGCATTGATGTATTCCTTACCTTTGATGAAGACTTCGAATCTCTTCGTGACTTGCTTATTTTGCGGATCCGTCTTGGCTAAGGGCGATAATATTGCAGGTTGATGGTATATTACCGTAGGCAAGGTTGATTGACAATGGCGCTGCTCGAGGAACACGTCCGATAGTTTATTTAGGATTTGCAGCGAAGATAATTGCCCAGTGTTATCTGCAGAAGGAAAATACTTCTTCGCAATGTCTTTCGGTAAAGCCTTCAAAAGTTCGCTCGGCTTATTGATATCCAATCCAGAGTTCATTAGATCAATGCCAAGCTCTTTGTTCAAAGTGGGCAGGAATTCGACTTTTCTAAACTTCCAATTATTCTCGGATAATGCCAGATGTAATTCACTAAACGTCTTAGGGACAGGCAGACGGGTATCTTGAAAGAACTTTTGCAAGTTAGTAATCAAAAATTTGAACAAATCTTCAGTCCTTGTGACTATATCGTCCATTGACATGTAAGTTTCATAGAATTCTAAAGTGGAAAACTCAGCATTATGCGTGGAATCAATGCCTTCGTTTCGAAAGACCTTTCCTATTTCGTATACTTTTTGTAAACCACTAATTATAAGCCTCTTCAGCCATAATTCTGGTGCAATACGCAACTCCAAATGGTCGAAGTCCTTGGACGACGTTATAAAGGGCTTCGCCATGGCACCGTTGGACTTTGATGACAGTATAGGCGTTTCAACCTCAACGAAGTTTCTGTCGTCGAGAAACTTCCTCAAAAGTTTGATGATACGCGCCCTTACTAGCAGTGTCTGAGTGCCGTTTAATTGGTAGTCAACAACTCTATTAGATTTGATCTTGGTTTCATCATTCAGTCTGGAAGGTAACGGCAGTTGCGAAACAGACAATACTATAGGTAGCTTATTACATATCAAGGACAGCATCTTGACTCTGGATTGGGAAAACCCGGGATAACCGAGCGCCTTAATATAATCTCCTTTCTTCAAAAAGTTCATATATTCTGAGAAATTCGCCTTATCCTCACTACTCCCACCAATTTTATTGTAGTTTACGATCAACTGCAGTTGCGTATCATTCTTCAATCCGCTACTGCCGTTGTAAAGATCTATAAAAACAATCTTCTGGCCTGAAAACCTAATGCTTTTAATCCTGCCATTAATACTAAGTAACAAATTAGGATTATCCTCATGGTGTAATGTGGCTGGGTTGCCCAAGAATCTCTCATTAAAGTCTGCGATAGTGACTTCTTTATAGTCCTGGCAAAGATCGTGGAGTGCTGATTCTGACATTGACGGATAGTATCTACCCAGGTCCTTCACAATCTGACCGTTCCTCCTGGTTGCCTCCATCTTACTTGTGTCGACCGCGTGTGCCAGAGAATACGGCCTGCTCCTGCTACTTCGACACTTGCACCACAGCCATCTCGGTGCAAACGTTAAACTGCGTCTTTTTAACAGCACATTCATCGGCAATCATGTAACATAACACCATTATAAAAGTATCCCACTATTCACCGTCATTTCGGGTACTAATTAAAGCCTCTCTTTTAGTATATTTATCTCGGCGAAGAGCACTCCGCGGCGCCCAGGGGATTAGATTTTCGCTTTTATCACGAATAAAAGACTAATCCTTTCACAGATCTAAATATTTCAAATAGGAACAGGTACGGTAAAAAGAGCTTGAGGAGAATCTAAGTGCTGTCAAAGGAAACTGCCAAAAAAGACGGTATGTGCGTGTACAAGTCAAATTCGAACAACAGCAACCCTTCTTTTATCTTCGAAAGAACCGTGCAAGAGGCAAGTTCAAACGATTTATTTCTTCAACCTCCGGTTTCCGCCTCCAACACATCTCATAGCTCAAGATCTAATAGTTTTTACAACTTGCAGACCATTTCTCCGATACCTATCTCTGGTAGCAAGGTTAGAACTCCATCGTTGAGGAAGAACTCCAATAATGTTTCCTCTCCGCTAGATAACGTCATACCAACGTCTAGGTCGGCGTCGAACTCCACCACAAGCTCGCTAGCACATCAAAAGTACATCTTGAACCCCATTTGCAACATGCAAAATCATCACCATCGCCGTCGTACGTTAGAAAACTCGGTGGCTCCAGCTTTAGATGCTAGTTGCTCAATAGTGAACGATGAGAACACTGACCTGAGCGATGTCGATATGGTTTATTCAAGAAGACCTTCCTCTGCTGTGAGCCTAAACATGGCCCTGTTGGCTAGAACGAATAGTGCCACTCTTCCCTCATCAGAATCTTCGCCAGCATCGCCAGATCTTAAACTTTCGAGATCTCATTCGCATTCTGCGGCTACACGTCCCACCTTGAATAACATCAATAACACCGGGATGACCACCACAACTTCAAATGGCGAACCAAACTCCAGAATACTAAGATTCTACTCTTACGTCGATATGTTGAATGATGAAAAACTTGCACAGGCCAATAATACGCCTACATCTAGACCACCTATGAAATCCCAAGCGTACTCATGCCCTTTCATCCTCAAGAGGTCCCCACCACAAGCCTATTCTTCATCGTCAGCAACAACGACATTTTCCAACCCCTTCATCAAAACTACAGAATTACCAGCTAGTTCGCCTTATGTATCTCCGCAGCAATCTGCGAGACAATATTCAAATAATGCTAATAACAATGCAAAATCCCCAAAAAACCGGTCATCTTCGATACTATTTCAAAGACAATCCATTTTATCAAACGTTGACCCTGTTGCAAACATGCACAAGAATCCCAAGTTCCAAATAGAATCAAGTGACAGCGAAGAAGAAGATTTAACCATGGACATGCTAGATCCTTCCTTTCCGTTAAGTTCGTCTTTGCGTTCAAGTGCAAACTTGGCAAGTAATCCCGAATTAGCAACCCAGACGCCTTTATCGACATCTTCGTCATATACAGCAATAGGCAAGCCCATGCCTTTATCAACAGATCCTTCTTACGTGTCTTCTTCTAATACGTTATCCTCCGATCATGAGTTAAGAGTTGAAAAAGTCAGTGAAGTGCTTAAGAAAAAAGTTTCAAATGGTGGATTTTCAACTGAATTTAATAGTTGTGATACATAAATTTCCTTTCTGCACCTCTTCCCTTCGTTCGTTTTGTTCTTTTAAATTTATGTCTTCATATGGTTATTTTTTTTATGTAGATACTCTCACAGATACATTGATAAACAATTAAGAAAAAAAAAAAACGCAAAAATAAAAATAAATCATGTGTTATGCTATCTCTTCTTTTCTCTTATATTCCCTCTAAGACGCTTTTTTTTTTTTTTTTTTTTTAAGAATACCATATTAGACTTACATAAGGCCTCATCGGCCTTCTATTTTAACCTTTACAAATCTATAAAAAAATTCACAAATAGTCTTTTTTATTGGCAGTCCTTATGAATCTTCTCAACTGCCACTCAACATCAGCGTCCTTATTTTCTAAAGTTCCCAACCTCAGTTCAAACAACCTCATCTCAAATCTAGGACCAACTTCGGCAATCTCTACTCCCTCTCTTGTTCTCACATATACATGCTGTCTAACGCTAATGAAATCACCCCTATTCGCAAAAGTGATTACTCTTTCGGAATCTTTTTTGGGCCCCGCATTGAACAAGTGCTTTAAAATACAGACTACTCTTTTCCCTAAAGCGGTAGTAAAGTTATCAAATATTAGATGTGGATTCACTTCGCTTTGGTTACCAGCATTTATAATATCATGTCTCATAACAACATTGTGTAAACTAAACTGTGCAGTGGGTCCATGTGGAAAATGTGATATGGTCAAAGAAGTTGGAACACCTCTATGTTCATGTAATACCACCAAATCTGTAGTACCGGATTTTTTACAAGCATCCACTAGATTTGGCATCACATAATTACCTCTGTTCAGCCTGACAGCATTTGGAAATAGCAGTTTAATTTCTTTGGCAAATTGCGAGAGACGAGTGCTTGGGTCACGAGATGTTGTGACGATGATTCTTGGATCCATTATACCACTTGTGGCAGCATATTCATCATCAACCTGTAGATCATCTGCTTCTTCGCTCTCCTTTAAACTTTGGTCATATCTGAAATCCTTTTGTAAACTCTCATCTTCTGCTAGTTCCTTTGGCAATGGCTTCCCCTGAGCTAGCGCTTGTTTAATTATTTGACGTTTTTGTTGCAGTTGAGAATCTTGTAATTCTTGCGCTTTTCTGTATAGATATTCTCTCCTTTCACGGGCTTGTCTTCTTAGCATTTCGATTTAACTGTTTTATTATTTATGGGAACACTTGAATCAATGATAAAACCGAGTGTATATGCCCTTTCAAGTCCAACCTCATGCAATCAATATATACGCTACTTCATGCATTTTCATCTCATCGCATTTCCGGGATAAAATTTTTTATATTTTTCAGTACACAATATCCGTTACCCGAAGTGAATAGTGTGTCATTAGAAGGAACTCTTTCACTGCGTAGATAGTAAAATATATGACATTATCTTTTTTTGAAAGAACTTTAAATACTGTATCTGATTTATTTAACTTAGTAATCATATTCGCCCTCCATTACTCGTCTTACGCCCCAGTGCTTCCGTTCTCTGATTAGAGGTGTCATCATTACCATTTCCATTACTGTTTGCAATACTCGTATTGTCAAGCCGTGATATTGTACGTACCATCTTTTCTTCCTCAGAGATCTCCATTCTGGTCTTCAAAAACCCAGTATTCCTGTTCTTGGATGGGATATCCATCGACTGCCGCCTCGAAAAACGATGTCGCGTATTACTACCAGTGGCAATCGCCATTCGTTGTTGGTGAATGTTATTTGGCAAAAACATGTGAGTAGATAAGGCGGTGGGCAGTATAGTTTGAGCAGTTAGCGGAGCATTAGATTCATATAAATGATTGGACTCATTATCAGTTTTGAAGTCCTTTTGTATATCCATCGATAACCGCCCATTGTTGGATGGTTGCGGGGGAGATAGCGATGCTAGAGCTGTCACGTTGCTTGTTTTCAAAGAAGGTTTTTGTTGTTTTATACCATTAGCGCTCGGTGGATTTTGCTGCGGTTGAGGACCGATATTACTATGAGAGGACTGAGGAGTCGGCGAAACGTGTTTAGAAGCGTATTCACTATGTGCAGTATTGTGGTTATTACTGTTGCTATTTGCCTCACTAAGGAATAGTCCACTGAGTAAACTTTTTCGTACGGGATCATGGGATGTGTTTGAGTTGATTGTGTTCGCTGATGAAACAGATGATTTCGTTGAGTCAAGATTCTGTTGATTTTTGGCAAATAAAAGCTTGTCCCATTGTCTTCTATAGTACTGATCTGCTTCTTCCTCATTATAATCATCGTACTCTTCATCATCTTCATCAGCGTAGAATTCTGAATCATTCGAAACGCTGTCCCAATCGGAATCTTCATCTTCACTGCTGAAAAATATCTTGTTTTTTCCTTTTCTAGAGGATGTTTTCGAAAGTGACAGTTGACCATTTTGGTCATTCTTGTAAGACCTTGGCCTTCCGAATAAAGATTCCTTCTGAGGAAAAGAGGATTTTCTACTTCCCATATTTTCAAGAGTAGGACTGGTACTCTTGGAAGTCTCATTATCAATGCAGTTCATGTTCATGTCTCCTATATGCTGGAAAGGTGATCTTGAGCGTCTTGATTGTAAAGGTTTCTTGGTTATAACAGTGCTTGTATCAAAACCAGTGATAATAGTTTGTGGTTCTTCCTTATTAGCAACATGGTTCACATTTTTCATTTTTTGATATTTGTCTGCAAAATTTGAAAACAACCCTGACGTAGTAGATTTGGAGAATTGTCTGTTTGGAGCAACGTCATTTTTCACATCATTGTTTGTAGAATTAGGATTATCCAAGGATCTATCGTGAGCACCCTGTGCGATAGCTGGTGATGTCATTGGCCGAGTTAAAACGTTCTGTTTTGCCGTTGTGGGAGGCAAATTGGCCTTTTGTAATGGTGGCTGCTTTACTGCTGCCTGCTTTGGCTTTATTGGCTGTTTGTTGTTTGGATTTAACACATAATATATGTTCTTCACGCCGTCTCTTTTTTTAGATCGATTAATATTATGCTCCTTTAGAACAGCTTTATTCAGAATTCTCCAACTTATATTGTGCAGCCTTTCTCCCTGCTCGACACATTTGGATGCTTTTATTAACGTAAGATATAGTTCGACATCATCAAATAAATTCAATCGCTCTGGGGTAAATAAATTAGGTGTGACTTTTAAAAACTTGTTAGTACCTATATTCGGTACATCAAATGCCTCCCGCGACATCAGTTCTTTTTTTTTATTAGGATTAGAGAATAATTAGGAAGTGTTGCTTAAGTAAATGAGATGGAACTAAGGGGTAGTTCTCTTTTTTCTTGAGGGTTGTGCTCTGTTCGTTTTCACGCAATAGTACAGTATATGTTTCTCCTTTTGTTCAGATCATTCAAATAAAAAGCAAAAAGGAAAGAAAATGAACACTTGGGTTAAAGATCCCTACTGCTGAAACCAAAACGATATTTTGATGAACTTAGAAATATGATCAGTGGTGAACTTCCCTTGCTTCTCTGTAACAACGGCATGCACATTCTAATCGGTTTTTTTTTTTGCTTTTCTGTTAAGTAACCTCCCACGATCTCTTGGCAGGCACTAAGAAAAAGATGAATAACAATGTATTACACGCTAAAAAAACTGCTAAAGGACTAGGGCTGCAATGATATTACCACCCAAACCGCGGTAAACCATCCACAGGAAGAATAGCGTATCTTTCCGCATTGCTTAAAAAAAGGAATGTCCTTATAGATAGAGTACTGATACAAAAAATAAAAATAGAAAATGTATAACATTACTGCATGACTATATAACCTTCAATATCCATTAATATCATGGTCATAAAAACCGCTTACCGGTGAAGAATATTTATTTCGTTTCGTTTCATTATTATTATTAATATTACTTTCGTCGAATCGACGGTTGTTCCTTTTCCGAGAATCTCTTTCATTAATCAAATCACCAAGGTCGTCGTCTTCAATAACTTCATTGTTTAAATTAGGGGCCTCAAAGCTACTTAACACATGCTCTTCCACACTGTCATATGACTTCTCCAAATCGCAATAGCAGTCTGAATCTGCGGTTTCCATGGTGGAACGTTCTGCTTTAATGTATTTATCATTAGCCAGAATATTTTGTATTTTCTTAGCATTTTCAGGTTCCAGTCTCTCTGGATACGTCACATCGAATTTGACATATAGATGACCGAAACCGCTCCGAACACCGTTGATAAACTTGGGCATCCCCATGTCCTCAACAGTCTTGAAACAACCAGGCTTCAGTATCTCGCCAGGTATAATATCAAGTTTGATCAACTTACCGCTAGGGTGCCCTTCAATATAAACTACGCCTCCACATAAACTGGTCATGAAGTCGATTTTGCACTTCTTACATATCAAATTGGAGTAGTTGATAACCTGGAAATTCGGATCTTTTAAACGTAAAATGGTGATAACGACGTCACCAGGTATTACCTTTTCGTGACCGCCTCCCTTAGTACTAATAACTTCGTCACCTTCGCCCGTAAGTACTATAAGTTGGTTATGACACGATCCCGGTTGAACGGTGACTTGTAGAATCTTCCTCTCCTTAATGAAGCCAAGACCTTGGCACTGTTGGCAAATATCTTTATTTTTGACAAAAACCCCGGCACCCCCGCAATCTGCACAAGTTTGAGACCAACTTTGTACTAGAGGTCCCATACGCCTAGTTTGGGTTTGAATACCTTGCCCTTTGCATGTTTTACAAGTGCATTTCTTTAGACCACCGTGCCCATCACAAACACTGCAAATCCTTGTCCTATTCAAACCCAACTTTGCAGTCTTACCCATGTAGAGTTCCTTCAATGTGCACTTTAGATTATGTTTGATATCAGGGCCTCTATCCAAATGATGGTCCTCATCGTTGGAGTTGTATTTTGCTGACGAGGAGTACAGATTGTTCACGCCACTGCCATTAACAAAGGAGAAGCTCGGCGTAGAGCTATTATTGAAGCTAAAATTAAAACTGCTTTTGGAGCCATTAGAAGAGGGGGTAGCAGAACTATTAAAAAACTGCGCGAAAAGATCACCTGGAGATAGATCCGGGAATGACATTGCTTCCGTATCGAAATTTGAGGATGAACTGAACGGCCCGGCTTGTTGGCGTTGCGCCTGCGCCTGCTGCTCTTGAATCAGGACTTCATCTGTGGTACCGTACTGGTCATACAAAGCTCTTAAACGATTGTCTTTAAGTATTTCGTATGCCTGGCATATCTCTTGAAACTTTCGCTTGGATTCTTCTGTATGATTGTTTTTATCAGGATGATATTTTAATGCAGCGTTCCTGTAAGCTTTCTTAATCTCAGATGTGGATGCAGCGGCAGTAACGTTCAAAGAGTCATATAAAGACGTGTTTTGTTGCATTCTCCGTTATCTTGTGTCCACTGGTAGCAAAAGAAAAATGTGTTTTACTTTATCGTAGGTACAGTACGGCTCGTGTTGTTTAGAGAAATAATCACTGTATCGTGAGGTTGGTTTATTACCGATATAAACTGTTTGATGAATGTTGAATACTATTATAATCTATTCCTATCAGTATATAAAAGCGTTCAAACGATTTCACATACTTGTGGGAACGAAGAACGCGTCATTACCTTTTTAGTCTACAGATTCGATGCTCCAGTCATTTTTTTCCTTTATTTTCCGTAATGTTCTAGAAGAAATCGAGCGGGGAAAAAAGATACATAGAAGGATAATGTGATTAAATAAAGTTTGATGTCTAAGGCTATGCAATGGCTATGCAATCCAGGGGGGGTTACCTACTTAAAAGGGGTCGCTACTAAGTATACTATCGTCTTGACTGTCGGGTATAATTATAGGATTGCTTTTGGTCTCACCTGCCATCTGGAAGAGACTTGAAGGAGTAGATAAAAGGGACATGTCTAAGTCGCTGGCGTTAGAAGAGCAGACAGAGCTTTCATTCGATGCTGAACCCGGAGAGCAAAGCAAAGTCAGGCGCAGTTGCGTCCTCTGTGTTATAACCAGCATTAAGTATTCTCTCCACAGTTCCAACAGCAGTTGCTCCTTTCTTGCATGCGATTTGGTGTTCAATTTTCCTCTTCTTTTTGGGTGGTACAACACACTAGGGGAAGTATTGGACCGCCCCACATTCTTGTTATAAACAGATCTTGTGGTTGGGGTCGTTGAATTCTGTTTAATTGTTTTCGTCGCCGTCGCAGGCATAGTCGTCGGGAGACTACCTGGTTGTGATTTGGGTAGTTTCCTACTTATGGAGCGGTTCCTTAGATACGGTGGACGACTACTGGTTGCATACATCTGGCTTCTTAAAAATGGGATAGGAGTTACCGCAGGGTCCCTGCTAGTGAGATTTCTGATAGCGTGTAAGTTTACCGGTTGCGAAGCCAGGACATTTGCAATATCCATTTGTTCCAGTTCTATATAGTTCAAAACGGATGTCAGCTCCTTCTTGCTCCTGAATCTTGACCGTACCTTTGCTTGCCTGTCTTCCCTGCGTATGGAGTGTTGCCTCTTCAAAAACCCTTTGTGAAAAATGAAATTATGATTCTTGCTGAACTTGGAGAGTTCATTTTTGCTGGTAAAGTCTGTTCTTCGTTGTGAAGTGTGTCGAATTGGCTTTGCGTTTATGGTAGGAGAGCGAGACCTCATCTTATAATTCGACCATTGCGTAAACTGTTCCATCACTTCAGTGCTTTCAACCTGGTCCGCTTTGCTTATGTTACGGTTCCTCAAGTGCGAAGCATCGTGGTACTCCATATATGGTTTGAAGCTGTCGTGTGTTATATGAGAGTCATCCGATATTTGCACTATAGGAATCTTGGTATCTGAATTTGAATTTGTGTTCGAATTTGTGTTCGAATTTGTGTTCGAGTTCGAGTTCGAGTTCGATGTAGAATCCACAAGCGCATGTATATAACCTGAAGTGGTAAACCCACCGGTACCCAGGGGAGGTGGGAACAAAGTCGGGGGATAAGACTGAGTCCCAATGCTAGTCTCGTATGTCTCCATTGTCTGTATGGTTGTATTTCAAGACGTATCTGCAAGAAAACTGATGTTTGCGAGTTAGGAACAGGGAAAAATACATGAATTAAGAAATACGAACGATCTTAACTATTTTCAACAGTACCTGAAACATGGATGTAAAAACGTAGAAGATACCCGAATAAAGTGGGGCGCACACCGGACTTGAAACCACTCCTCCTTTACCAAGCACTAATTTAAGCTAATCTAATTTAACGCAGTACATTTTGTATGCGCGGCAGCAGCTTAATACATTGCTGTCATTCACTAATGGAAAAAAAAAAAAAAAAAAAAATCAAAATATAAAAATAAATATTAAGAACTTAAAAAGACAAACCAGCCATCGCGTGGCGCTAGCACATATATCTTACCCGACGGAGAGCCGGGTAAAGAAGTCGGGTAACCATTAAAATAAAAAATCAGCACACCATAGCACGATCTACGAGAAACGGAAAAGTGTTAGAGATCACATACTGCATACTTGGCAAGAAGAAGGTTCGTTTTTCCCTTCTGATACTGTAAAAGATTAGGTTGGTAGAAGAAATCTACATAGTAGAACTCACACCCCATACACACAAAAAAGGCAACAATGGACAAAATCAGAGAAAAGCTAAGCAACTTGAAGTTGGAAGCCGAATCATGGCAGGAGAAGTACGAGGAGTTGAAAGAGAAGAACAAGGACTTGGAGCAAGAGAACGTCGAAAAGGAGAATCAGATCAAGTCTTTAACCGTCAAAAACCAGCAATTGGAGGATGAGATCGAGAAGCTGGAAGCGGGACTTTCTGACTCTAAGCAAACAGAACAGGATAACGTTGAAAAAGAAAATCAGATCAAGTCCTTGACGGTGAAGAACCACCAATTGGAGGAAGAGATCGAGAAGTTGGAAACAGAATTGGCTGAATCCAAGCAATTGTCCGAGGACTCTCACCACTTGCAGTCCAACAACGACAATTTCTCCAAGAAGAACCAGCAATTGGAAGAAGACTTGGAGGAAAGCGACACCAAGCTAAAGGAAACCACTGAGAAATTGAGAGAGTCCGACTTGAAGGCAGACCAATTGGAAAGAAGAGTAGCTGCCTTGGAAGAACAAAGAGAAGAATGGGAAAGAAAGAACGAGGAATTGACCGTCAAGTACGAAGACGCAAAGAAGGAACTGGACGAAATTGCTGCATCTCTGGAAAACTTGTGATCTACTTTTGTTTTTTGTTTTCTTTTTCTTTTCCCCAACACGCTGGTCTTTGTTCCTTGTTCTTGAGCAAATCAAACGCTCATGGGCAAACGAAACTAAAATAAGAACCATTTATACAAATACAATAGCTTAGACTATACATCTGTATATTTTTCCCTTGAAGATGTTTTTGTTCTTTACCGTTTGCGTGCTGATTTATGATGTTTTTACATTGGGCGTTATTACCCGAGCGGCGTTTTGTTCGTGGGACTCACACTTGTGCCTGCTCCCATGTTAAGTTTTGCACGGTTTATCACATGGACAAAGGCATTCTCATATTACACAGCTACATGTGATATATATCGGGCGTTTCCACGTGTACAAGAACCTGAAAAGTTTATCGGAAGACTAAGTTTTGGGTTGCCCACCGTCTGTGCATCTACGTGAACACACCAGGGTTTCTCATTTCTTTTTTCTTTAAGTTTTTTTTCTCTTCCCTTCCCTTCCTTTGGTCAAATAATCTTATTTGATTCTTCAGGGTTTTAAAAAACCAGATGACGTGGATACTAAGTACTGGTATGGACCCTCATGAGGACAAGTATGCCAAGCATGAGCGAGCGACCTTTAAAAAGACGTACAGTTCTATGAAAACGCTGTCTTTGAATCATTTAACTGCCAAGCAGCATATGCTGATGGCCTTATGCAGGGACATATCCCTTTTACCGCCGTTAACTTACATCTTCACATCTCTGCGGAAGGCTTGGAGAGTCTCCATGCGCACCAGCATAACGCTTTACGAGCCACAATCACTAAGAGATGCGTTCACTTATTTCTGGCAAAAACTCAATAGCGCTTACGACAATAACTCATCATTTGAAGGAGCTTCGCAAAAGGCTGTGAATGGCGACGGTAAGGATTCACTCCTATTATCCGCACTCACTACAGCAAGAGCGTCTGAATATCTCCTTTGCTCACTTTGGTGCCTGGTGTCTTTATACCTCTCGTATGCCATTCTCGACTCTTTGATGGTCCGATGGATCGTCAAGTACTCTACTGTGGCCGCCATTTTAAGAATGTTTTCCATGTCATTGATCATTGTCACCTTAGAACTCCTTCTTTTGTCGTCTTTGTCTCCGGAACTCGACTATTTTTTGCATACATGGATACTCATTAGTTGTGTACTAACAGCAGTGTACATTTGGCAAAGTTATCTTACCTCGGATCTGAGGTATATCAGGAACCAGGAAGGCGAAGTACAAGAGGATACTAATGTTCCAGAAGAAACAGAAGACTATGAGGATGGTGAAGATGACGCTGATGAAGACTCACATGTTGTGGTAGCCGACGAAAGTACAGTAGATGTTCCTTCCAACGACAGTCTCTCCGATAACAGTGATGGCGGATTGTTTCCTGTTAACAGGCCCTCAGTCTCTCATTCACAAAGCCCTAAAAGACCCAAAAAATATCCAAAAAAAGCATTCAATTTTACCACTAAGCGAACGATAGATCTATATAAAATCACGGTTCTTTGTGTCGTCCCTGTGGGACTAGCTAGTTTTATCACCATGTTAGGTTTACTGCGAAACCTGTTCATCCAAAGATTGGATGTAGAGCAATTAGAAAGAATACTGCATGAAATGCATCCCCCCGCATGAAAAAAATAAAAGAAAAATATATAATATATATGTATATGTATATGCTGCAACAGCTCTAACTATGTATCTATATTTACGCTACAAGATCATCCCTACATAATCATTCAATTAAGATTCCTGGAAGTTAATATGTTACATGACAGCTGAAGATACAATATCCCTATTGACGACATGGCGCTCATTATAGAAATGAAATATATTTGTTCTTTAAGGTTAAAAAAACTCCTTCATATATCAGGCTAGGATACGTTGTTACTTCAAAATAGAAGAGACGATTCAAGAGCAAATCAAGTCGGGTCTTCCATCAAAACCATGGTCGTTCACATCTTGGGTAAAGGTTTCAAAGGTAAAGAGGTCATTAAAATCGCACTGGCCTCTAAATTTTACGGCATAGGTAAAACAACAGCCGAAAAGATATGCTCGAAGTTAGGGTTCTACCCTTGGATGAGGATGCACCAACTATCAGAACCCCAAATCATGAGTATAGCTAGTGAACTGTCGACAATGACGATTGAAGGAGACGCTAGAGCAATCGTAAAAGACAATATAGCTCTAAAAAGAAAAATTGGGAGTTATAGCGGTATGAGACATACATTGCATCTGCCAGTTAGGGGCCAGCATACAAGAAACAACGCGAAAACTGCAAGGAAGCTTAATAAAATCGATAGACGTGGAATTCACACATTTTCTCAAGCAAAAGTACAACATAATCCGTCCCTTTGGTCTTGTATCTTTGGCAAGTGATTATACTCTCCACATATAAACAAATTAAAGCCACGTTCATATTCTTAATGGCTAAGCTTTATGTCGTAATACATATATCCATCAAGCATCTTCAATGCACGAGTATATTTTGTGTTGTCACTCCCTGTATATAATGTATTTGTTAATTATATAATGAATGAATATCAAAGCTAGATCATATTTCGTAATCCTTCGAAAATGAGCTCCAATCACGTAATTCCATTAAATGTCTCATTGTTGGACGTCCATGGGGACAATTCCAAGGCTTATCAAGTTCACTGAGATTATGAACGACTCTGGTCATAGTCTTCTTATTCAGCGGTTTACCTATCATTATACTACTTCTACATGCTCTCATAGCAAACATAGAACGAATCTTGGAACATCTGATGTTGTCTCTTCGTAACCCACCGTCTTCTTTGATCAAATGTATCAGTTCATTAAAATCACCCAAATCAAAAAGGGTTTGTTTGGAAGTAGGTAAGCTTAACAGCTTAACTCTGGAGCCAAACTCTTCTTCTTCGTCAATTTTCAATTTGAATCCATTCTTTTCAAAAACTGGTAAATTGTCCAGCACCACAAGTTCATCAATGACACTTAATTCTACCGGCTGAGGTATTATCAATTTCTGCGATTTAAAAACTGTCACGGCCTGCAGTGTTTCGAAATTATACTTTTCATCACTTGCATGCTGATCGACAATAAACAGATCATATTTGTTATCAACTTTTCTGGTCACTATGATAAATCCTAAATTAAATTGTCCAACAACCTCCATTTTTTTAAAATCATTTTTTGAAACTGTTAACGTCAGATACTTTTCTCCTTGTTCGAAATCCTCTAGTTCGTCCTTATTTTTGATAATGTTTTCTTGAGCTTCTGATTTTCTTTTACTTATGATGCTACTCATTTGTTTGCCATTTTTACTTATTTCTTTAAAATTTTTTGTGCTTAAATTGTACTCCAATATCTCATCTTCGAATTTGCGATGCGTCAATCCATCACTCAATGCCCTATAATTATCTTTGGAAATCGATTTACGTGAGTTCTTTAGAGGAGTTCTCACATTGATTTCAACTGGCTCAATCTCTGCGTATATAGAGTCAGCTTCATCATCTTGTTCTGTGTCAGTACTTCCTCTTCTTTCTTGATGACAGCAGTCATTTGTATGCTCATGACATTCATTATCTACAAAAACTAAACCATCTGCTTGTGATAGAACCGCTTTTTCTTGGAACTTTTCACCATCAATATCAAAATATACTGGTTCTTCAACAACTTTTTCCAAGCTACGTGCTTTATCTGGACTAGTTATATTTTGAAATTCAGGATTGGAAAAATTATTCAGGTTCAGATCACTTAGGTTTTGAGAATCTGTTTTGATACTTGGCAGCTTCTTAGTCGGTGTACTTGAGTTGCCCTCATCCAATACAACTGATGAATCAACCGAAACTTCACACTCCGAACCGATGACATCAGTGACATTAGTATAATTACCGTCCATCACAGAAGTTAGTTCTGTACCATTACTTTTGTCTATTACGCCAGTAGTACTATTAAAATGTGCATGATTGGATTGATTACTTTCGCTTCTGGCGGTATGATAGTTTTCATTATCGGATTCGTGTGTTGTGCTTCTATCATCAAAGACTTCCGTTTTAAGTCTTTTCTGAGCTTGTTGTTCTGATTGTGAGCACATTCTTTTGGGAAGAGCTAATTCTTGTCTATTGTAATAATCACTGAGAGTTGTTTTGAAAATATCAATGACGGCCCGTTCGTTGTGCAACAGTATCACTCTTTTGTCTGGAGTGACGTTTACATCAATTAAGCTGATGGGTAATTCAAGATTGAGAAATACAGCCGGAAATTGAACATTATTGAACGTTTTGTAAACCTCATTGCAGCATTTTAAAAGCGTAGAGTATTCCACTGGCCTTTTATTCACATAAATGAATTGCCTATCCTTACTATTTCTACCACAACCAAACGAATTCTGTGATATATAGCCCTTCACTCGAATTTTATAATCGAGGTCTAAGAAATCAGGATCATCGGTGTATTTCCCAAGCATTCTATTCTTGAAGGGATTTAAATCAAGCACTAAATCAACCTCTTCAAGCCCACGCATACCACCTGCACCGAATACTGAGGATATATTCTTTCTCATACTTGAATTTCTCATTGTTGATAGAATTAGATTTTTTTTACCCTTTGGTGTGATATTCCAAACTGAAAATTTAATGGCAGCATTTATGATTGCATAACCTTGTATAACTGTGAGACATTTGGTAAACTGGCGCTTAAAAGTTTTGCTAAATTCTTTCTGTCTAACGGGCAAGTTATGAAATAACTGCGAAACTAACACGGTCGTCCCTTTATTTCTTGATGTCGTTGTCTTTGAAGTAATGTGACCGACCATATCATACTCCAACTTATCCGCTTTTGGTGGTGAAGTTGTTGTTATCACACTTAGTTTAGCTATGCCACATAAAGAAGATAGGGCCTCCCCTCTAAACCCTAACGTCTGTACTTTAGCAACGTCTTGAAATTTCGCAATTTTTGATGTGTAATGTTTTAAAGCTAAGAACTCATAATTTGAAGGGTCTATGCCATCACCATTATCAGAACATTCGATAGATTCAAGACCATAATCTTTAAAGATTATTTCGATCTGGTTTGCGTTCGCATCTATACTATTATCAACGAGTTCTTTCACTGCAGTTGTTAAGTCGGTGATAACTTGTCCAGATGTAATTCGATGAACATCTATATCGTTTATCTGATGAATTTGTGTCATGCTAAATAAATATTTCACAGCATATACCTCTGTTCCTTTTGCTTACACCTTTTTTCTGTCTCAATTAATAAGTTTTCGATGTGGTGGAACATTTTATCGCATAATGATTATTAAGAGAGACGCGTCTTTTCTTTTCGCGTTCTGTTATAGACGATTTTTATAATATTTTATCAAATATCAATTAACTATTGAGGTCATTAAAATCTGTATTAGAATCGGTATTAATCTGTGCTTTCTAGAGTTCTAGCTATGTACATGTTGAAAAGAATATATATTATAACGAAAGCTTGGCTGACAGTACGCCCACAAACCGCAGCAGCGGTTTATAATTAAATAGAATTCACTAGTTGATACATATGCATATGTTATTATCACTACTCCAGATTCATGAATTTTTTCAGATTTTCGTAACATAAATAGCTGATGGAAACTGCTGGACATACTTTTGCTAAAGTTGGTACTAGACCTTTAAATAGACCTTGATAACCTTCCCTTTCTAGCGTCTTTAACAAAACATCTTTAAAGCCGTTATACACATAAGGATGTGCATATGTTCCTTGGGCTTGTAGTCTTGTTCTTAAAAGATTGATTGGATAAACAACAGAAGCTCCTACAGTTCCACTGAATGCACCCATTGGAAGTACAACCAGGTTGCTTAGAGTGACCTGATCTTGTGGTAGGTTCAGGGTCTTTGCCTGTTTGGCAATATACCATTTTTTTAAGGCAGAAAAAGTCCCCAAATCTAATGCAGCATAGGGAAATATGCCCACTATACCGACTGTGACACCTCTGTAAAATAATCTGAGCCCACCCTCTCGAAACATATCTTTTGCAGTCTGAAAGAGCAAATTATTCCCCTTCAACTTTGTGTCCAAAGGAGCGCACTGCACCCTGAATTTCAAAGTATCTATAGGATAAACGGAAAACTGAGCTGCCATACCAGCTAAACCACCAGCAATGTAAGTAGAGAACTTTGAAAGATCTTTTGTGTCGCGGCAGCCTTCTAATTTGGTCATTATTTTCTTGGTGACCTCGAAAGAACCAAACTTTATCGAACTTTCTGGAAAAACTTTGATGACGTTTAAACCGTTCCCAACATAAAAAGCCTTTATCCCGCCTTGCCTATATAAGCTTTTGACAGCCTTTGCTAATGGAGATGATATCTTGTTTATGTCAGCATTGGGGTTTTTAGCAAGGAGATCTGTTTTTGAATTTAACAAGATCGAGGATAGATCCGTTCTTGCGATGAGAAACACTTTCAGTCTATCAAATGGCGCGGTACAAGTCCTTGAAATAACACCTGAAATACCACCAGCAATAAAAAACCCGAACCCGCGAATGAAATCGTTTATGAGAGTAACATCTCCCTCTGAGGACAGATCGACATCTTCGTTGAATAGGTAAAAATAGGAATAAGCAGTATGAAGTCTCGAACCCTGCTTTCTCGGTACCAGCAGCAAAAAGTCTCTCCATTGATCATATGTAACGTATAAATCTGAGTCGGTGGTTTTCTTTGACCGATCATTATCAGTATTCTTTTTGTGGCTAGCCTGGCCTCGTAGCGCAATGTTGGCTTTTCTCTTTGGAAACGCCCATTCAAAAAACCTCGAGAATTTGTTCATCTTTTCATTTGAAAGTTCATGATTAAGTTCATTATTACATATGCTCTGGTTGTCGAGGTCTGACAAATACCTATTTATTTCGTTAATGCCAATCTTACCGTCATGATCTAAATCTATCCTCTGGAAGCCGTTCCAAATTTGAGATTCGGCATTGGAAGCATACTTCTTGAAATCGCTTAAATCAACTACAGAGTCCTTGTTAACATCCATTGCAGTAAACAGCATTTTGATTGCCTCATCATTTCCCTTGAGCGGATGGTCGTTCTTCTCAAAAGCACTTATCAGATTATCTAGAGTAACTTGACCATTTCCCTTAACATCAAGTTCCTTGAACAAACACGCATACCGTATATCTCGCTGCTTGTCCGTCTCGCAATTTTTCAGCAGCATTTAGACCGTCATTCGATTGAATTAAACGTTATTTGCCCCTTCAAATATTCAATATTTCCCATCGCTAATAAAAAAGCTGCATTTTTATTTATTACTTTTTAAATATCATATTTGACGATCGTGTAGGACCCCTATGATTTAACATATCAAGAATGAATGAAAAGAACGTCAGAAACACAAGGTTAATTGCCTGTTATAATCAGACGATTGTAATATAACCATAGAGTTAGTGGGTATTGGAAAGGCCGGTAAAGATAACAGGGATCTCTGAAAAATGCCCAAGTTGGAACAATTTGAAATAAAAAAATACTGGCAAATCTTCTCGGGTTTGAAACCAATAGAGAATAAGGTAAACCATGACCAGGTTTTACCAATTCTTTATAATTCCAAATTAGATTCATCGGTTCTAAACAAGATTTGGTTTTTAGCTGATATTGATGACGACGACAATTTAGACTTTGAGGAATTTGTAATTTGCATGAGATTAATATTTGATATGGTTAATAAAAACATTAGCTCTGTTCCAGATGAACTGCCTGATTGGTTGATTCCAGGGAGTAAGGTGAATCTAATCAAAGAAAGAAAGAAGCGCAAGCAAATAGAAAACGCAGACTTGCCTCCAAAGAAGGAAATCAAAGTAGATTGGTACATGTCTCCAGATGATTTGAATCAATATGAAAAAATTTATAATAGCTGTGCAAAACTAACCGATGGTACTATTACATTCAACGAACTGTCAACAAAACTTTCCACAAAATTTTTTAACATCAGTAAGACAGATTTAAATAAGGTTTGGAGTTTAATTAACCCACAAAATTTGCCATCAATTGATAGAGATCCTACTTTTTATTTTATTCACTGTTTAAGACAAAGAAATGATTTGGGTGCTGAAATTCCAGCAAGTTTACCAAATTCTCTGGCGGAGGTGTGCAATAAGAAACAACTGAGCTATGATTTACGGTCCTCTCAACCTCCTACAAAGAGAAAAGAAGAAGCTAACGAAGTGGACAATCTGCGTGACAATGGGCAGAACTCGAGTTCCGATAACAGTGGCAGTAACGTGCTTTCAAATGAAAACAGTATAAAGCAAAAATATGCTTCTCTGACAGATGATCAAGTTGCGAACATGAGAGAACAATTAGAAGGCCTTTTGAACTACAAAAAGAGTGAAAAAACTCAAGGAGGCTCAAAACTTTCTAAGCGGATTAACATCAGGTCGATAACTGATGACTTGGATAACATTGAACAGCAGGTTGAAGTATTGGAGAATTACTTGAACAATAAGAGACACGAATTGCAAGCATTACAAGCAGAAATCAATTGACACCGATAATTAATTTTATGTACATGAATGTGTAATATTTACTGTTTGTTATTTCACTTGTGAACTTTTTTTGATTTGAACTTCAATCTATCCAGTAGCGGTGTGGTGTATACTTATTTTTTCCTTTTCTTCTCTGCCGGAATTTCATAAAATTTTTACTGTTCAGCGTTCTTTACATATTTATATAATAGAATATGTCATATAAAGAAACAGTGACTTAGTTTCTGTTTTACTTTTTTTCTCCTATTTCTACCGTGATTTTTTGATTAGTTTTTTCTTTAATTGTTGCTATTCACTGTGCTTGTGTTAAATCTTGATGATGGTACTTGAACCCTCTGAATAATGATAATATACCTCTTTACAGTAACTATCTTTCTTTATTGGGTGCTTTTTAAATAGTTCCACTATTTCCATCATACTCATTCTCACGCTTCAGCTAGATAGAGCTGTTGTAGTAAACTCAACTGCTTTAGTGAATAATTTAAACACGTTTTCATCGATTAATTTCGCAGCATTTAGCTCCTGCATGACTTTTGAAATTTCAAGAAGAAATCTATGGGATTCGACAAACTGTTCATCAAGATTTGGTGTGGATTTGTAAGTGTTGAATTCAGTAGCAACTAAAGACAATGCATCATTCTTGGCATTACCATTGTGAAGATATTTTTGTAAGAAAAACTCCCACATCATAGCCATTATAGTATTTGGGGAATCTAATTTGAACGGTAAATATCTAACAATCTTTCTTGCCCAACCAAAGTTATCAAGTGATAATCTATTAAACTCGCCAGAAGTTAAAGATGAGATCAAAACGGCTTCAAAAAGTTCATTTAAATTTTCCTTTATGAAAGAAAGATGATCTCTAAAGATCAAAGTTTTCTTATCAATTGGTCCGTGGTAATTTGATGGCTTTTGGTCCACTTGAAATAAAGTTAATACACGCGTAATCAATAGGACGTACAATGATTCTTCAGGATATGAACGAAGAGTGGCTTGAGATAGGGCTGAGGGAGCCGGTGGTTGAACTTCTTCGTCAAGTTTTAAGACATCGCATTTCAAAAATACCAAAAAGATAATAACTGATTCGTGATACTTACTGTCAATATTGAGCTCATTTAATTTTAAGAATACCTCACCCCATCTCGTAGGCTCTAGCAGTTTTTCCTTGAAATCAAAAGTGAAGAACTCCAATAGTACTAGTAATCTTAAGAAATTGGTCGACAATAAATTAAATGGTGAGTTTAATTTGGATTCGATTGGTACGGAGTTTGGGAAAATGACTTTTTCAGATATAAAATCTTTCGCCATATTGCTAGAACCATTTATTGTTGTAATGAACTCAGAGATAGAAAATTCCTTTTCATCAGACGTTTCTGTTTTAACAATTAAGTGGTTGATAGTTTCAAACATAGAAGGTGACATCCTGTTGGTCAAAGTGGTAGGCTCATTTGCCGCATACCACTTGACTTGTTTAATTTGTTTAATCTGATAGTATCTGTTAATTGGTTGAGTTAATAAATTGATTTCTTTATTCTTGAAGATTTCAACGGACTTGGAAACCAGTTTCCTGTAGGATGTAGAAGATCCTCCGCCCAATGGAGGCTCTTCAGGATAAACTCCTGTGACAATTGCGTCAAATAATTTTCCAGTAACCAGTCCTATGGATCTATAGAAATAGTATTCATGAGGTAACATTTGGCCGATAAAATCATGAACATCATTAGGAATATCTCTTGGTTTTCTAACCTCTTTAGTGCTGGATTTTTCATAAGTTAACTTTTCACTAGCGTTCTTAGTCACGGTGGTAGCAGGAGAAGCACTAGATGACGCAGAAGATGGTGAGGAAAGATTACTCTTTTTTCCATCCTTGTTATTCTTTTCACTGTCCTCCTCTGAAACAACGATCTCTTGAACAAATAATTCAACTTTACCTGTATCTTTCAAGACTGGCATGTATCTTAATGCAGAAATACCTCTTTGGTAGTTTTGAATATTCTCTTTGGAGTCATTTTGTAAGGTTGTAGATAGTTGATAGGCATAGAAGTTTGTACCTGTATTCAAAACCATTTCTAGAGCAATATCAAACAGCTGAGGAACTGGATAAATTTGCAATGGTGGTAAAGTTGTTGGTTGCAAATCATTACCTACAGCCATAGCAATATCGATAAACTCTTCATGGGTACAACCTAAATCCTTCATCACTCTTGACCTGTCAATGAATCGAAATTCTTTATTTGGAAATTCCATACCCAAAATGAACCTATCAACACAATCTAGCATCAAACAATCAGTTGGGCCGTAGATCGCATCAATATAAGCGCTATTCAATAAATATGCTAGTTGAAACCAAGAGGAGTAAGGAGCCACTTGGTACATATACCCATGCTCAATAAAATAAGCGATCAAATCGTTTTGGTAAGCTTTGGAGTCAATTGTGGTGTTATGTCTGAATGGCTCTTGGGGTTGAATAGGCTGGTCAATATAGGAATTCTGATTCGAACTAATCAAGTTGTTCCATTGTGTCCAGCCTCTACTTCTCTGCAAAAGAACGGATTCCGTGTTGGATCTTGTTGTGGCATTGGTACCGCTGCTGGAAGTAGTGGTTGACGAAATCGACGCAGAAGCAGATGCTGCAGTAAAATGGCCCGATGCCTCTAATTGGTTGTAAGTCAAACCACCATTAAAGACAAAAATAGGGGTAATATTGAAATCCTTGAATATCTTTAAGTCGCTTTCCAAATACATTTTTAAACTGGTAGGGAAACCACCAATGGCATCCAAATACTGTTCTCTTTTATTGGTCAACAATCTGGAAATATAATGGTTGACGTCTATACCCAGGGTACAATTATTCAGAGCCTCAATGGCATAGGATCCTACTAGACCTCTTTCGAAAAGGAACGATTCCAATGACTTGATTGCCATCGCTTAATTTGCTATTAATTTTTCTGCCTTTAGTACTTTATAGTTCAAAATATCTGAATTTTTGTTATGAATAAATAAAGAGAGTGAAACAGTCTTTATCAGCCAGTCACGCTAAAATAGTTAATGGACAAATTTGGTAATAAATGATTGTAATTTACCAATGTGATTTTTTGTTTTCAAGGTTATAAAGAATTTAAAAGGAAAGGCAAAAAACAAAAAATAGACCAGATATAAGCGAGACAGTTATTTCTTTAATGTAGTTCAATGGTTATTACGTTAATGTTAATATAATAACAATAATAATTAAACAGTCGAGCTGACAAGCTAGAATAACTCTAGCGTGCTACGTTCTTGCTTTCCAGATTTTCCACCATTTTTCGTCTTGTTCTTAATATCGTTTCTCACGGTAGTATTATAAGTACACTGTCGATGCCATCTACGAATGGGTAAAAGGAATCGAAGATTATGCTATACATGTGTATGTTTACTTAGTTGTTGAGGGCTCTAGCATTCCCCTGAAGCTCCTCGTATCTTTGTGAGAGCATGCACACACGGGCAGATAAGTCAGCCAGTTTATCCATGGTTGGTTTGAATGGTTCTGGGTCATAAAGGACTTGACCTTCTCTTCGAAGTTTATCGCGAACCTTCCGAAGCATAAGGATGAGTAGTGCTTGCGACTCGCGTAATTCATTGATCGATTGATACAGTCCGTCTAAATCGGTGGACAATACTGAATACACCGACAGTTCAACTGGATGGACGCCAGTGCCGTCAGCGCTTATACTATCCCCTGCCATTGCAAAATCCTCTTTCTTCTAAATACTAATGAGACTATATCTACAGTTCTTTTTTCTGGAAATATTGGTGGTGTTTTAACTGTTGATGAGCTGTTTTGGTGGTTTAGCCTCCGTTCTTATTTTAAGTTCTACTTCTACGGTTTTTTTCGCTCAGTCATTCTTCCTACTTAACATTGGAAATGAACAAAACGCTAAGTAGTTTCCCATTTAAGAACACACATAAAAGTACACATTTGTTACAATTTACATACGTAGTAATAAAGAAAAGTACTATAGTAGCACTCGGCATGGTTGAGTTGTTAAGATTGATTTCTCTTTTCTTTTTTTGCTCGTACATTGCGGCATCAAGATGATTTCGTGACACATACTCTTTACCATCGATAGAATTATTGCTTCTCTTCGGATTTTTTGTTCCCAGTGGTTGTAGACTTCTTGCCACCAAAGACTCCGGCCTTTACTTTATCAATTGTTCCTAATCCGGTGCTTACAACATTGGTTCCTAAGGCGAAAACTGTAGAACCAGCTTTGATGCCTGTACCTAATCCTTTCGTGGCAAAATTTCCAAGCCCGGCTTCACGTTTGACTACATTGGTAGTATAGCGGGGTTCAAACTCAAATTCAAGATGTAGCACACCGCCATCTTCTCCCTTTGGTCCCACTAACGGTATATTAAAGGTGGTATCGCTCTCTGGATCAATAGTAGATAATGGAACAACGGCTTTTCCAATACTCCTATTGGAGTTAGTGGATTCGTAGTCTTTCACGTTAATTGTCAAGTAGTCATTGACACGATTTGAAACTTCGATAGTTTTGCTTTCGTTCCAGGTAGGATTTAGTGTCTTTTTTTGAACTGCGGTTTTAAAGAAGGGTGATGTGCTCTTTTCATTCAAAAAGAATTCGACATATGGATCGGAATAACCATTCTTATTAACACCAATTAGATTTTCAGCACTTTTAGCGGTGATTTTCAAATCACCAGAGTTAGTTATCAAGTCTGATTGAGGCAATTCCGTGGCAGTTACGGGGAACCATGACACTTGAACTAATAGTTTGGCACTCTTTTTCCCTATTAGATTTAATACGGAAGGTTTGTAATAACAGTTCCTCACCAATTCAATTGTTGGAATGTTGACTTCGCAAATAAAATTTTCCGCCTTATTCGCGTCTTTAGTCTTTGTTACCCTAAATGTAGTCACGGACCATTCCAGCTCTTTTATCATGAAATCGCCCGACCAGCCTGTTTTAATGGTCCTAATAGCATTTTTTGCACTAGTTATCGCTGCGTAACCACAGGAATCAAAAAATGTTTGAACATAGAGCCCAGGCTGGGGTAGTTCCCCGCCTAATACAGTAACACCTAGTACACCAGCATTGTATTGCAGCAATTCATCGAGGTCAAGCTTCATTTTGTAACTATACATGTCATATTTTTCGGTGAGCCTGAACTCTTCCTTTTTAATTCTTTCTTTCTCCTCCTTTGAGATGTTTTTGTCATCCAGTGTACTTTTCTGCTTTTCTAGCCTATCTTTTTTCTCATTAATCTCGTCAACTTCCTTCGCCTCTTCCAAGCTTAAAACAGGAACAACTGGATAAAATGATAAATAATACGTAACGGTCCCCTTTACACCCTTCTTTCCAATTAAGTTGCCAGTTCTTGGAGCGTTGTCAATAAAAATGGTATATTTATCGTCATTGTCTTTATGATATATATTCTGAGTTTGAATATTAAGGCTCCCGAGATTATGATCATCGCCATTTGTATCTATACCGAAACAGTCAATTGAGACTTTTTGTAAGGGAGATGTGACAGACACATAAATTGATTGGTTCCAGATAGGATTCAATGTCTCTATTCTTTCATTTGTCCTACCTCTTGCCACACCATTGACGGATACTTTGGCGTATGGACTTATCTTTCCTAAGCTATCTGGATTTCTCAAGTTTTCAGCCTTATTGATAAACACTCTCAACATACCGATAGGAGTAGTATATCCTACACTTTTCAATCCGAGGTCGATATCTACCGGCCTCCAGTAAGTGGTGACTTTTAATTCTCCCTTTCCATTCCTTAAAGGAATCCATTCTTTATTGACTTCTGTTCTATCTATCAAATGATTTAATGGTTGTACCGAAGATGAAATTACTTTACCACTCTGATCCTTCAAAACAAATCTACAGATAGTCTTTCTACGGTCTGTTACCACAGAATAATAATCTGAGTTCCATTTCAAATGGGCAGTTCTTTTCTCTTTCTTTGTGGTCATCACCAATTCTGCATTGACATACAACTCTGCAAAGACGAATTTTTTGTCACTTAGTTCATCCAGTCCCTTGAGTTCGCCAATAGTAATTTTGGTGATACCTGTATTCATATCCGGTAAAGGCTCCTCATCTCCGTTCAGTAATTTTTTTGGTTCAATAGTGGGGAAAAATCGCAAATCAAATGTCAACTCACCGACAGGTTTAGAATTTCTTAGGAAATGTACCTTTTCATTTTTGTGATAGTGATTTGCATGTAACTTATTCAAGTTGAAAATTACTGTACCCATTTTTTTGTCACTTAAGGTTTCGCGTTTGTCATATACGGCTATTGTAAGTGGATCAGTAAAAGATTGCAACAGAATGTAAATGGATTCATTCCAAACAGGATTAGCAGAATTTTTAAAAACCTTAGTTTTACCGACTATTTTACCAGAGAGCTCAAATGTCAAGTATGGGTCAACTGTTTTCTTGATCATGCCCACAAGTTTTCTTAATCCATGGGCATTTTTGACTTTGAATTCCAAAACACCTATAGGTAAGCCAGTCTTGGAAAGAAGTTGTGGTATATTAAGTTGCAAAGAGAAAGGTGGGAGTAAAACAGGGCTCAAGTATTTAAATGCCATTTTTTGAATCAATCTCATTAAGCCTGGAATAGCCAGGATTTCCCAATTAAAGACGGAGTTACCCAATAAACGACTAATAAAATCAACTTCAGGAACTTCCAATAACTGAATATTTATAGTTTCAACAAGAGGCAAAGTTGTCATCAATTGGAAACGAAATCTAACAAAAACTTGAAAAAAAATATCAGCAACTGAAACAGGTATGTCCATTCCGAATATCTTTGCCTTTAATACGACATTGGAATTTACGTAATTCCTGCATTGTTTTGCATCAAGATCAGACATGTCGTGTGGAGTGAATGATAGACATACGTCCATGACTACGACATCAGATTTTGTATTTTGGAATGTCTTTATGGCATCAATTCTTGGAGGCTTCACACCTAACGTAAATTGATCCAGCCAGATGGCTTTTATAAACTTTGGAATTGCCACATTTTCAGATAATGCAGTATTTGTACCATCGACAATTTGTTGGGAGACAGAAGGTTCGATAATGGGCCAGTATTTATCTAAAAAGGTGTTTAACCATTCGACAGATTCATAATCACTAGTAATTTTCTCTACAGTTTGTTCTTTCTGGGCTAAATCCCTTAACGATTCCCTATATTTTTTGGACGAAGTTCTATATAACATTCCTGTGGTTAGCATCACGATAAGGACGGACGCGAGAGAGAATTTAAAATAGCCCAGCACAAAGGAACATAAACCAGCGATGATGAGAATAGCGACTTCATGATACCAATCACCATAGAATTTATCTGGTAAAAGGTTCCCCAAAAAAGTGTCCTTGTTTACGTCCACTAAAAGGTCTTCGGAAGTTAACTCGTCCTTTTCCTCCCAACCACCAACTTGTTTCCAACCAACGTACGATGGATCTTGTTTTTCTCTTACTATTGATGTACCATTGGTTTCAACTTCAGATTTTATTGGAACAGCATCCTTCACAACATTCTTACTTTCCACCTTCGTGGCTTCATTAATACCAGGCATGGAGCTTATCTGGTCCGTTCGAGTTTTCGACGAGTTTGGAGACATTCTTTATAGATGTCCTTTTTTTTTAATGATATTCGTTAAAGAACAAAAAGTCAAAGCAGTTTAACCTAACACCTGTTGTTGATGCTACTTGAAACAAGGCTTCTAGGCGAATACTTAAAAAGGTAATTTCAATAGCGGTTTATATATCTGTTTGCTTTTCAAGATATTATGTAAACACACGATGTTTTTCGCCCAGGCTTTATTTTTTTTGTTGTTGTTGTCTTCTCGAAGAATTTTCTCGGGCAGATCTTTGTCGGAATGTAAAAAAGCGCGTAATTAAACTTTCTATTATGCTGACTAAAATGGAAGTGATCACCAAAGGCTATTTCTGATTATATAATCTAGTCATTACGATCGACTTCTATTTGTTTCTGATATAAACATATAAAAAGAATGGCGCTTTCTCTGGATAAATATTATTCAATCCTCTTCATTGAACGAAACATCTGATCCTTGGTTTTCCTCTTCATCATCTTCGATGAAACTGTCGTCAGATAATTCTAAAGTTTCAACGTAAGATTTCTTAGGAACCGACGCAGCTCTCGACGATCTTTGTCTCCTTGATCGTTGTGGTATAGCATCATCTTCATCTTTATTGCTATCTTCCCGATCAGTGTATGAATCTAAAATTTCTAGGTCGCTTTCACCAGATAGTTCCACAACTTTTTGTTGTTTCCTGACTGGCTTCTTGGCCAATTTAGGTTTTACAGCTGTTTTTTTAGCGGTTGTTTGATTTTTTTTAGTGGCTACATCGTCCTGTTCTGGTGTATTTTCCTTCGATGTAGCGGAAGTAGAACCCATTTTGTCAAAAATCGTGCTAATTTTTTTAAACTTGTTCGAAATCTTACTCAGTTCGCCCTCATCTTTATCTTCTTTCTTTATGTCGAAAATAGAAGAAGAACTCGTGGAAGAAGGAGCATTCTCTTCTTCTTCTGTTTTTGTTTCTGAAACAGAAGGCGTTTTCTCTTTTTTAATCTTTGTAGGCGCCTTGCTTTTGGTTACTAGTTTTTGTTCTAACAAAATCCTTTCAAAATTCTTATCCTCTAACTTAATTTTTTTGCCCTTTCTAGCAGTACTTTTCTTGTTTTTTTTTGATGGGTCGTAGTCTTCGTCGTCAACAAGCTTTCTTTTTCCTTTACCTTTCGTTTTGCTCCCTTTATTGGGAACATTACCACCGCGAGCTTCTGCATCTCGTTGCAAAAATTCTTGATATCCCACCTCAAAAGCCTTCAAGTCAGTGTTCCATATATCTTTCGCGGAAAGTTTTAACAAGTTTTCCAACTCTGTCTCCTTTTCTTGTTTTTGTTTCAACAGCTTTTGATATCTTTCCTTGGTCAATGACCATATTCTCATTCCTAATAAATATTCATATGTGCCATATAGTTCTTCAGGACCATTTATAACATTTTCAGTATCTTCGTGTGAACTTTCTTCATCTTCTTCATCAGAAGTTGCGCCTTTTACGTCGTTAATTTGTTCAGCTATCTCATCGTTAGGACTTCCATAATATGGTTTACCTTCCTTATTAAATCTGGGGAACCCTAAATTCTCAAGTTCTTGGATAATAGCGTTCCTAGGCTTATTGGTGACTGTTAACTCCTTTTCAATAATCATTTTAATAAATTTTACTTGGAAAGAGTATTTCTCTACCTCCCACTGTAACCTTTCGCTCATATGGTCTTTTCTTTTTTGATAGTATTCTAGTCTGACGTAGTAAAATTCGCTTAATATTTCATTCACGGAATTGTACTTCTTGATTTTCCCGTGAGGATCAAATGCGACCATGTTCATCAAACTTATAGGCGAAATTAGTTTAAATCTTTCATAAAAACCTATTTTCCTTGTTTTAGCCATTTCCTCAGGTGATAGCGTGATTATGAATTTGATGTTATCATCGTGCTGCTCCTCCATATCTTTGATCCAGGGTTTTATTTTATCGTTACCGCTTAAACCTAAAAGTAAGTACTCCTTTATAGTCGATGTCCAAGTTCTGGCTGGCAACTCAGTTATTTCTAAGACGTTATCTCCAATTTGTTCAATCCTACCGTACATTCTGTAACGCAGAGGCTCAATTTCTTCAATAGTACCGGTCCATCCCCTAAACCACGGATGCATTTGCTCAAGCTCCTCGTCGTTCATTAAATGTCTTATATTCTTTATAATTTCCAATGGGTTGAATGGAGGAATGTAAGTACTCCAGCCAGTGCCAATACCCTCAGCACCGTTAACAAGAATCATAGGAAGAATTGGTAAATACCACTCTGGCTCCACTGTTTTCTCATCTTCTTGTATATATTTGTATAATGGATCATCAGCAGGGTGAAATATCTTACGAGTTAATTTGTTCAATTCTGTGTAGATATATCTCGCTGCCGCTGCATCTTTACCACCAGTGGCTCTTGTACCGAAAGCACCGTTAGGTAATAGCAAGTAAATATTGTTGGACCCAACAAAGTTTTGGGCTAGCCCAATAATAGTTTGTGCCAATGACTGCTCACCATGGTGATATGCCGTACATTCGCTCACGTATGGTGCAAGTTGAGCTACTTTCAGTTCCGACTTTAAATTTTTTTTGAAACAACCATAAAGAACTTTTCTTTGGCCAGGTTTAAATCCATCTAAAACATTGGGAATCGACCGTATATTATCGGCCAAAGAAAAAAGGATTAATTCCTTATTAATGAAGTCGCTAATTGGAATCTCTTTTAAAGTAGGGTCTAAAACAGTACCAGGTTCGTATTGTCTTAGCCATTCTTTACGGTCATCTGCCTTTTTCTTGGAGAAAGCTAAATCAATGTAATCTTTATCATTACCCTGCAAAGAATGGAATATTTTCAAATGTCTGTCCAAGTTCGAAAAATATTCTCGGACTTCTTGTGCTAGAGAAGTCCCTAATCCTTTATAATACTTCTGCTTCCAAGTAAATTTGTGCGATTCTTCCTCTCTCCATTTTTCATAGTCCGGCATATTGTAGAATGCAATAGTGTTTTTTGTTGGTTTAGTGATGGAAACTTTGATGATCGGAGTTATGAATTCAAGTAAGAAACCTTGGATATCCAAAAGACCAGGAAATGAGCTTTCTAAAAAGTTTATAATTAAACCTTTAATATGCGAACCATCATGATCTTGATCGGTCATGATCATAAGATGCCCATATCTTAAAGATTTTGTATCTTCATATTTCTTGCGATGTTGTAACCCCATAATTTTTTTAATGGCTTGAATTTCCGCGTTTTTTAGTATCTGATCAGCACTAGCTTCTCTAACATTCAGCATTTTACCACGAAGTGGATAACAACCATAATAATCTCTACCAACAACAGCTAAACCTGCAACAGCTAATGACAAGGCGGAATCCCCTTCTGTCAGAACTAAAGTACATTTATAGCCTTCTTTTGTACCGGCTTTGTTGGCATCTTCCAGTTTAGGGTAATTAGTAATTCTGCTTTTCCTTGTACCATCAGACTTCTTTAGCGCATTTTCTTCATTTGCGTCGGCAATTTCAAACATTCTTGTAGCCAAATCAGTTTTCATAATCTTATTAATATATTCAAGAGGAATCTCACAACGGGACCCAAAATCTTTGACTCTTGTTGTCAGTTGCTCTTTTGTTTGTGAGGTAAATGCAGGATTCTCAATCAAACAATTAATGAAAATGAACATATTATTTTTAATCTGAAAAGACTTCACACTTTTTTTCTTCTTTTTCTTCAAAATTTCTGAAATTTTTTTTACAATTTGGTCTGTTATGTAATTGACATGGGTACCACCCATGGTAGTTGCAATGGAATTCACAAAAGAAATTTGTTGAAAAGAGATATCAGAAACCGCAAAAGCAACTTCCCATCTGTTGTTTATTCTCTCATAAAGAATAGTCGGGATATCAGACTTAGCGGCACCGTCCTCACCGTTATCTAGTTGTCTTTTTTTTTCGAGTGATTTCAAGTAGAGTTCAACATAATTTTTGAAATTTCTTATCTTTAAGGACTTGCCATTCAGATAGACATTAATGTCACGAACAGAACCATTGATATCATAAACTCTTCTTCGCATCACTCCTAAGATATCATTATCTAGCTCTTTCATTCCGAATCTGGTTAAATCCGGCTTAAATGTCACCTTTGTATATGATGGACCCTTCTTGTAAGATGTTATTTTTGGGGGGTGGCAAATGCTCATGTTATTTTCCCATTTTTGAACATATTTCTGGCCAACATTTAGATCTGCAGTTTCTAATATGAATTCAGTGGAAAATATATTACAAAGCTTAGCACCATAACCGTTTCTACCACCAGTGACTTTCTTCTCATCATCATCATAATTGGATGATGTCAACAAATGACCAAATATCATTTCAGGAATATAAATATTCTCCTTGTTATGAATCTCTATGGGAATACCTTTTCCATCATTTTTCACTTCTATAGTATGTTCCTCAGCATGTATGTTTACATCGATTCGTTTCATCGATGGATCACGAACTTTATTATCTGCCGCATTGACTAAGATTTCATCAAAGATTTTGAACAACCCTGGTACAATTGTGACATTTTTTTCAATCATGCAATCGGTCTCTTCATCGTATATCCATTGCAGCTGCTCTTGAGTTTCAACAGAACCGATATAAGTGTCTGGTCTTTTTAAGATATGTTCCAGTTGAGAAATTTTCTGATATTTATCAGAGGCGCTTACCGGTTCAGTTGACATGGTTAGCCGTGCTGGTCGTTATAAACTCCTTTAACTGAAACAGAAAGTTAAAATTGTCGTGGTTTGCTCTACGACGTGGTTGGATTATATGAAAGATGATCTCCTCTTTTCTTTTCTTTTTGTCTCCTTCGGCAATTCAATAATATGTTTACATTATATTGAAAAAAAAAAGACGCGTCCTACTGGCGCGTCTTTCACTCATCGCCTCGTAAGGAATTCGAATACAAATAGCGTAAATAAGTAAATAAGTATATAAACGAAAAATAATCAAACTAGGCAGTTCCGTTTAGCTCATCGGCGCAGTACCTTGAGCTATGGTTTGATGTGCCATTTTCTTATATCCGTCGGAAATTTTGCTTCTGGTAAAGGCTCTCGAATAAGAATCTGTAGGACATTAACGAACAAACATATCGAATGGGTTTGTGTTTTATACATGCACTATCGATAAGCCTTTTTAACTTATTCCATTATATCTATGAAATTTGATTAAAATTATAATACGGTATTGTTTTTCCCTCCCTTGCTAAAAAGATAATGTATCATTTCAGTGTAAGTTTTTTTTATAAAATTATGCAACAGTTAGCCCCTGGTTCCTTCTTCATAAGCAAACTGGTTCTTGTAGCTACTTCAAAGACATCATCCACACCCTCACCAGTCAGTGCACTACATTCCATGTATTTCTTGGCCCCAATGGCCCTTGCAACTTGTTTTGCATCTTCAATGGGAACCATTTCATCGGTAGCATTCTCTTTAAAATGGGCTTCTTGCCTCAAATCTTTTTTCAAGCCTACAAGAACGATTGGTGCGTCAGGACAATATCGTAATGCCTCATCCGCCCATTTCGTCCTTGCGTTAATTAGTGATTCAAAATTGTCTACAGCAAACCCAATTAATATTATATCTGCTTTTGAATATGAGAATGGACGTAAACGTTCATATTCCTCTTGTCCCGCTGTATCCCAGAGCGTTAAGGACACTTTTATTCCGTCAACTCTGCAATCAGTGACATAATTCTCGAACACTGTCGGATGATATTGTTCAGGGAATTTTCCTAATGTAAATACATATAGTAAAGAGGTCTTGCCACAAGCACCATCACCAATAATAACAAGTTTCCTTCTAACGGCCTTTTCAGACATAGTACGGGATCAAAAGCACAACCAAAGCAGAACGTTTCAGCAATTGATGTCTGCACACAAATCGTTTACAGCGGTATGCAAGGGCAGTTTAATTAAGACTTAATCTGGGGACTTTTGGTTCAAATTACCAGAATAACTACCTTTGGAGAGTTGCGCTTTGAATAATTGTTGTTGAACAATTGATATATGTTATACCTAAAAAAGAGTGTACCGAAGTCTATTATCATATTCACATTCCTGCGAAAAATGGAAATTAAATGCCGGGTAAGGTGTATGGGGTGTCGCAGCCTCACCTCTAAAGCCACGACGGTAAGAAAAACCGACGCGTGGCTCACATCGAGTAGAGAGATGTACGATTGTTTAGTGTCTCTTCTGAAATTTCGTCAAATTATGTATGTATGTAAATATTTTTGGCCCTGCGTACCGGAGCAAATTTAAGACGTTTGCGTAGTTGAAGAGGCAATTGGAAAACTAGCCCTTGTGGAGGTATGAGGCCTTGACGTAAATGGTGTAGCAGTTGGATCGTTCAATCCACTAAAGAGTTGATTCAGCAACCCCTTTGAGTGGCCAGCGGGAGTTTGTCTCGCAAATCGAACGTGGGTAATGGATCCATTGTTATCAGTAAAGAATTCGCAATTGTAGGCTCCTTGCATGCTTATCAATTTGTTGATAAACGTCGAGTAATCCAAGTTAAGTCCTACTAAATTTTGGAATAGTGTCCCGATAGCAATGTAGGGGTTTAAACTATCTTGTGGGGAAATAGCTAAATAAGTATTGTAGATGCTATCCAGAATGTGGCTTTCATCCACTCCACTCGAAATTTGAGGGGATTGAAGGACGTTGCTAGTCAAATATGGTGAATTGTATTGACTGTTACTAGACCAGATATTTGATGCCATGAACGCAGGGCTATCTTGCGCAGTACTAGTTATATTGCGACCGGAAAGCTCGGATTTATTCATCATCGGAGTGGTGCTGCTGTCCCAGATAGAAGTTCGATTTGGAAACGATTCAACGCTTCCTAATGTAGGTGCGAGCAGCATACCGCTTTGTATACTGCTGTTGTTAAAGTTTCCTGCAGTCGACGGTCCCGAAAATGAGCTTTTTTGATCATTCCACACAGAACGCTGTGATGGGGGGAATCCTGATGATGAAAGTGATGTATCTGCGAACCCGGAAGAAGAAAGCATGCTAGTTAAAGTGTTCAACTCGTCGGTAAACGATTTACGGTGAGTACCACCATTAGGTAGTCCAAAAGATGGCATTGTAGCTTGAGGACTAGATTTATGGGCTTGTGATTCCATTTCTGAAGTTTGAATAACCGGTGGTTTACATGTAGGATTTATGGACATTGTATTTGTCAGACCACCCCAAGATGATAAACCAAAGTCATTTGGCAATAGCTTAGTTGGCGATGAATTATTATGCATCAATAGACTTGTATTTTCCAGAGTTTGTGAGTTCATTAAATAGTTGTTTTCAGTCTGTAAAGAAGATTTTGTAGCCAAGTCTAACGCATTCGGAATAGTTGTAGTTCCAAAATGGTTGTTTTGATTACCTGGCTGTGGCAAGTGTGATTGTTCCATAGCAGGCATCTGGTTGTTAGTTGAAGGAAGAAGTAGATCATGAACGTTAAAGCCTGTGGGTGAAACTGGTTTGGATGCAGCCACGCTATTAACCATTTTAAGTATTTCATCGTTGATACTGCAACTATTATCCTCTTGGTAGTTAGTCATGTTGGGATGTGATTGAGATGAAACAGGGTTGCCAACTCCATTCTCAGTAAAAGGTTTGGCGGAAAGTATGTTCGCAGATGTTTGTTCTTCGTTTAATTTCTGTTTTCTTAGCGCATCCTCTGCAATTAATCTTTGTCTCTCTTCTTCTTCTTTTTCTTTCTGTAGCTTTTCTTGTTCTAGCCTTTTCTGTTCTCTAATACGTTTCTTTTCTTCTTCCCTCTTGCGTTTTAGTTCCTCTTTCTGTTTCCGTTGTTTTTCTTGCATTTCTTCTCTCCGCTGCTGCTCTTCCAATCTACGCTTTCTCTCCTCGTCTTTCTTCCGTTTGGCTTCTTCAACCTTTTTCCTTTGAGCCTCTCGTCTTCTCATTTCACGCTCTTCTAATTCCTTCTTTAGCCTTTCTTTCTCTTCTTCCCTTTTTCGTTTTTCTTCCTCTTTAGCTAACTGTTGCAGCCTCTTCTTTTCTTTCTCTTTTTCTCTTTTTTTCTGCTTTTTTTCTTCCTTCTCTCTTTTCTTTCTTTTTTCTTCTTCTAGTTCTTGTAGAAGTTTTAGTCTGTTATTATCTGCCTGTTTCTCATGATAAGAAGCCATTATTCGACTTTGAAGCAACTTTGTAATGGCTATCTGAATCAATTTCCGACCTTCTTCTAAACGGTCAGTTTCATCAAGACCGCTGTCATAAGTATCTTCTTCGTCATCGCCTTCATTTTCATCCTCTTCCTCTGGCTCATCTTCATCCCCATCTAATATATCATCATCGCGGTGAAAGTGCTTATGAGGATCATGCGGTAATTCTATATCGGAAATATACTCTTCTTCACTCAGTTCATCTTCGCTGTGGGTACTGGTACTATGGTAGTGATGGTGAGGGTGGTTCTGTCGTTTATGATCGTGATCATAACTTAAATGTAATGTTTCACGTATCCCGTTGCTTTTTTCATCATGCTCTGGTTTTTCGACTGCCTCTATTCCTTCATACTCAGAAACCTCTTCGCTATCTTCAGCATATTCTGAATAGTCATCATAGTCTTCCTCATCTTCATCTTCATATATAGAATCAGTATCTAACGAAGTATCCTTCGATTGAGATGAAAAGCACGAGCTTAAAGTGGCTGCTAGAACGGATGGACCTAATTCCCCATCAAATTTATTTTTAAAGGATTGAATTATCAACTCTCTGAAAGATTTTTTGTCTCTCCCCGACATGAATCGTGTAAATAGCTCCTTCTCTAATTGTGACACATCTTTGAATTTCTTACTTGCGGTATCGTACGCATTAGTCATCCTTTCAGCAATGTTGCGCTGGAGGTCGGCATACTCATCTTCTGTAAGTGGTTTTCCACTATGCAGCATTGTGGTAAACTCCTTTGGATCAGTCAAATCTGTACTAGATGCTTCATCTTCAGTGATGCTGTCGTCTTTTTTCGATGCTTGTATCTGGCCATCTCGCACAAAGTCTTCGATTGCATTAAGAAATCCTTGCCCGTTACTATTCATTAAGTCATCAGTCAGTGCTCTAATATTCGGATACATCATCATTTTTTGTACATACTCCTCTGCTATTTTGGGATGTGATGAAATAAACGTTTTTGTGAAGTTGGAATATTTTTGTTGCAACTCTTCATCGCTCACAGAATTGAAATTTGCGGAAATTTCACTAGAAGTTTTGTTGATGTGTATATTGTTCAAATTTTCTTCAAGTAATGAGGTATTATCCGCCGTTTCATTATGCGCTTGTTCTTGTTTTGAAAGTTGCTTTTGTTTGAAATGCAGCACTTCCTCTTTCAAAGAGCCAACTGTACTTGACGAAAGGAAATTTTTTACAACTTCGCCCTTTGTAGAAGATAAATCATTTTGCTGTTGATTTTTGGAAATCTGTAGCTCCTTTATTATGCCTAAGTGGAATTTGATAGGATTGGTTTCAGGGTCTTTATCCTTATCCATGGCATAAAGTGTATTGTATATACGCTCCATTTCTTGATCCATTGCTAAATGGCGGCGTCCACAAACAGAGCAACTACAACTATGATCGTCCTGGTAATTCCTTATGACATTAAATACTTCCTCCTTTTCGATTCGTAGAATAGTTTTCTTTTCTTCTGGCGATAATGATTCCCAGTGAGAATCTAGAGTAAAAGCTAAGGAAGAAGCAGAATCCATACTATCCTTATTATGAGTCAAGTTCGCCGTACGTTCTTTCTTATCATCGTCTGTATTTATTGGTTCCACGATGACATCGCCATTGGGCGCTCTTTTTATTACTCTTGAAGTTGGGTAATCCGATTCTGTATGATACAACTCTGGCTCCATTCGAGGTACTAGCTGTGTAGGATTTATACTTTGTTCAGGATCAGAGTTGCCATTTTTCTTGTTGTGTTGCTTGGATTTGTTCTTTCTTCTCTTACTCTTGGAGTTTGGGGGCATCTTTGGCAATTTCCCCAATTTTTCACTTATAAAGATTGCTTATTGTTGAAAGTAATGGCCTTAAGCGATAAATGCACCTGGAAACTGAAACGATAAAGGAGCTTATAAAGTGAATCAATTATGACAAATCACTCTTCTTCTAGCTTTGATATATAGTTCAAATTGAGGGCTTTATGTATTACTGGATCTAGGCTGATAACCAGTACTGTCAATATGGTAAACAGAACATAGCGAGAGGGAGCAAAAAGAATTTTCCGCGCGGGTAACATTCTGAGTTCTCTAAAACGGCTGTGTCAGCAACTTCTATATAGTGCAATTAGATTATTGTGTAAGCTTATGATTCATTGGTGGGGTTCGACTTCAGGATCCAATAGTGGCACATGTATCCAGGCATGGCGCAACTTTCTGGACCCGCGTAGCGGCCATACCCACAAAGTATTCCTGACTCTCTCCGTATTAATTCAAAGTCCAGATGATTTGTGGCAATGCTTATGATATCATCGCTAGAAAGCTCTAAACCCATCAGTGGTGTATAGTCATTGATTTTATCTTGAAACCCAGAGTAAGGGTTAACTTCGTAGGTAGTTTCAACCCCATGGTCATTTTCAAAATGATAAAGCAATGGGCCGAAATTGCACCAGATTCCGCCTGGCTTCAAGACGTGGCCAATAGTATCCAAATAATCCAAGATGTTGGATCCCGTATCTATAAAAAAGTTTGTTACTACAACGTCTTTGGAGTTTTCAGCTTTTGCTCTACTTAGTTGCATCCTTCGCGAAAATGTATAATGTGACGAGATTTTTGTGCCTTGATTACGACCATAACAATCAACAAACGAGCCAGCACATATCGACATGGACCCCATACCTTTATTTGAAGACCACGCTTCTATGTCCGGCACCTTAATGGGAGACAACTGATCTTCAATTTTTTTCCAGTGGGAGAAACAGTGTATGAAGGGATAGATAATAATTTGGTTTTGGAGTAATCCTGCATTCAACATGTATTGAGATACAAGCAGCATGTGATATGAAAATTCGTTACCTTCACAATTATAGCCCATTCTGCTAAGATCCACGAGAAGGCGTCCTGTGCCGCAACCCGGTATCAAAATGTCGGCTTTTGGGGGTGATAGGGTCTTCAAAAACGGTACAAGCCTCGAATTTAAGCAATTACGTTCAGAAATGGCCTCTGCGGACCACTCCCTATAAACTTGCGTAAGTAAAGAGCATGTTTTACTCATATCTAAATCGTTTGGTTGTACGATTTCTCCTGGCTCAAAACTTATTGATTGCAGGGCATATTCGGCGACACTTCTAAAGAACTTGCCATTTTCTATAATTGCGGCTTTCAGATTAGCTAAATATTTTGTATAGTTTGGTACCATGTCTTTTTGACGATCTGAGATCGATGCCCATTTTTTCACTCTCAAATTGTAGATTTCCTTTAGGGCATACTCTTCATACTTAAGAAATGATATGATCACTCGAGCTACAGCTTTATTCTCCCTTTGATTATCAAATTCATTCTCGTCCATAGTCAAAATTACTGATATGTGTTCACCTCTAATTAATTTTCAGATCCTCACCAATTTTTGCCGCTGGTACACCAAAATAACAGTAGCTGATTTTGTATAAATTACAAACTATAGTACGTAAAGGCCTTGTGATTCTCGATCTGGCGATGAAAATTCCCGCCCCTAAAAAAAGTGTATTTCTTGCGGCTAATGGAAGTGAAACAAAAAAGTGCTTGTTTTGCAAAAGTAATTGAAAATTTCCAGTACTATTCTTCCAGCTGTTGTTACGAACTGTTCTTTTCAATGGCAAGCTTCGCTAAGACGCTGAATATGCCGCGTTTGCTGTTGTTTTGCTTGCAGTTTAGCAGTTACAACCCCCAGTCTCCCTAGTACTTTCTACAGTCGTTGATTCGAGATCGATTCGTTGATTATCGGTAATTGTGCGATCATGAGTAGAGCTTTGTCGTGTATTTTGTTCAGGACATGGTACTTTTTCGCCTAATGTTTGAAATATCTGGTAAATATTCTCACCAGTCTTAGCGCTTGCTTCGAAATATAAGAGGTTCTCTCTTTCACAGAGATTTTGTACAGCTGGTGCTTTCATAGCCCTATTTTCATTCTCGTCATCATTATTCAGCAAATCCATTTTGTTCCCCACCAAGGCAATAACGATATCATGTCCTACCTTCTCGTGTAGTTCTTCGACCCAGTTTTGAGCCTTATAAAAAGACCCTTCATTAGTAACATCAAAAACTACCAAAGCAGCTTGAGCATTTCTGTAGTACATAGGCGCTAAAGGAGCAAATCTCTCCTGGCCTGCCGTATCCCATATTTCAAATTTAATGACCTTGCCATCCCTTGTAATTCTCTTTGTTAAAAATGCGGCACCAATAGTAGGTTCTTTGCTCTCTTTAAAATCGTCAGATACAAACCTGAGGACTATTGAGGACTTCCCGACAGCAGATTCTCCGAGTAAGACTACTTTGATAGTTAATGTTGGAATAGCTGCTGTATGTTTATCCATTCTACTTAACTTCGATGTTGAAAAAATGTAATAAATAATTTGAATCTAACTCTATTTGGTCAATATACGTGCATTCAGAAGGCCTTTCCCGACTTATAATATGACAATATTTAATAAATTCTACGGATTTATTTTATTTACATGGGAAGAGGCTTTGCAGTTTAAGGACCCCTTCCGCCCCGGAAATTGACATTTTAGGGTATGGTTGGTCACCAAGGCGTACGCGACAATCAGTTGGAATGGAAAGATAAACTGAGTTTAGGGTATTTTGTAAGAGTGTATTTGATCGGCAACCGAAGATTTTCTTTACTCTTGACTTCATAAAATTTACATATTTACATTTAGCCCTTCTATAACCGTTTTTTTAATTTCCCGATCTGATGAAAAGGATGCAACATCACTCTAAAACGTTGAAAATGGCTCCAATTCATAAGGTCACTTTAGTGTATACAATTTTTAAACTCCCTCCCGATGTATATAAATAACAGTGTATTTAGTTTGAATACTTCTCCCTAATTCTGCGAATACTGTCTTCCAAACTTAATGCCGGATCCGAAAAGAACATCAATGTGGTGTCTTGATTGCTCAATTTTTGAATTGAGTCCATTACTCTTCTCTTCCATTCATCTGCTTTTTTATCCATGAAAGCACCATACATGCCATAGTCATTTTGTGAGGATGGTACATAGTAAGTATTAGCGTCTAAGTTAGGTAACTGTCTGTTCGGCAACGGTGGTGGGGCAACTCTTTTAGTATTGTTCTCATCTTTATTACGGCGTGACATTCTTATACTTTCGGTTTGCTCTTCTGTCAACGATGGCTTTTGAGTGGAAGGAATGGGAGGTGGTGGTGGTCTTCTCCTGGTACGTACGGTAGACTTGGTCATTTGCATCGGCCGTTGTTGTAATTCGATGATATTGTTCACTTCATTCATAACTTCTTCATCATGCGATGGGACATCACTCATGGAATTAGAGCAACATCTTATATAAATAGCCAGAATCTGGTTCGGAAATTGTAAAGCCGTAGTGGTATACGCTTCTAAGTCATGTTCACCAGAATCACCGACCAAAATAAATTTTTTTTTGGGAAAATCCTTTAAGATATTTGCAATCGGCTGAATTTTTCTATTCGCACTTGAAGTCATGATAGTGGAAAAGAAATTACCAGAGTATTGTTTCAAAAAAATTGGACCCGGAGGAAAATTGGCGCAAATATATTGTTTCAAAAGAGTAAAAGTTTGGATGGGTGAATTAGAAACATAAAAGAAATCAACGTCTGCGACATCATGTAAAGTTTTGTACCAAAGAGGAACACCATCTATTACCCACGATTGAACATCATGGATGAAAACATTACGAAACATCGATCTCCTGTCACCCGTAACGCCAGTATGCTTGATGGTGTCGTCAATATCACTGATTAAACCAATACCGTAGGGCGAGACATAATTGGCCGGAAATGTTTCAGATATGGGATCTGCATGGCCTTCTATAGGGGTATCTAATGTAATATTAATCTTGGACGGTAAAAAATCTGTTTCTGCCTTGATTAGTAAATTACCATAAGAGTCCGTGGTACCAAAAAAGGAAGCCGTATCCCCTCTGAGCTTATCTTTGGGCAATAGGTCAACCACCACTGGAGTATTAGGAACTTTTTTGGACAGGAATCCTTGAATTCTCTCATTCAGAACATCTTCCTCTTGGATGCCCATATGTGAATACCTATTTTCGCTCTTTGAAGACAAAGAACTTTCTATACTTGATTGGGAGTCGTTTAAATCTCCAGAATCCTCTTCGAGATGAGGGGGAACAACAGGTGCAACATCGGCCTCCGCCGTTCCAGTTCTAAGATATTGTTTACAAAGAGAAAGCAACCACCTATTTCTCCTGCTTGTAGGATTTCCTGGATAAGAAACAGCACATCTGACAGTAGTTTCAAAATCTTTCCGAGGCGCACTCAAACCGTCAGGGTCAACCAAATTAGTTGTGGTATACGTTGGAAAATATGTTATCGTGGTATTATGTGGCAATTCCATAGGCAAGTCATTATAACCTTCGAAGGAATTCGTAGTGCTCCTGATGCCATCCATTGTCTTTTGAGAAATGGATGAAGTCAGGTTAGGAATATAAACATCCTTTGTGGTTCTTATGAGATTCATAAACCGTTGTTTCTTACCCATTCGTGGGTCTCCAGAAGTAGGACCGCTAGTAGCAGCAGTAGAGGAAGAGCTTTCATCGTAACCTTGACTATTCATCTTTTTATTCCTTCTCCAAAGCAATTTTTTCCCCTTTTGACGGAACTTATAGCCAAGTTTCAATGTCCTTGTCTGTGTTAATGGTCCCAAGAAAAGACGGCGATTACTAGACAAACTCTTTATAGCCAACAAACCGACAGAGCTAGAGAAACATATGACACTGTTTATTGAAAGCCTTGTGCAACCCACTATTTGCGATATATATGCCTTAATGATGCTAAATTTTTGACCTGGATCACGAATAGTATAACAGCTTCGTATACTTTATGTCTCGTGGGCATAAAAAACCAAGAAAAGATACACAAACCAATCACAATGAACAAGCTAACCGTAAAGGCGTTGCCACCCTATTCTAATGCTTTATCTGTCCGAGAATTGTTGGTAACCTCGTTTGGAAAGTTAGACCGCGCCCTCATCATCATTTGCGCGACCACGTGACCCGCTGCGGCTGCGGTTTGCGCGAAGGTTACAATATCTTCCTACTCGATGACTTTTAACCTTTGGATCAAGAGCACAACGTTCTGCCTGAACTCTTATGCTCATTTTGTGCATACAAGTTGCCTTTTTGTGCCATATTAGGATATATTGCCTTCTGAATAAAACTATTCAATTCTCATCACTTCCGCAGTTAGAGAACGCTTTTATGGCATATTGTTACAAATCATCGCTAAAAAAGATATAAACAGTGACTAATTAGCGTCAGCGCAATTTTTTTGGAGAAGTTATAGAATCAAACAGAGAAAGGGATTGAAACCTCAAATTTTCATCAGATGGTGCACATTACTCTGGGTCAAGCGATATGGGTGTCAGTTAAGCCGATAATCAAGATTTATTTGATTATAGGAGTCGGCTTTCTGATGGCTAAAATGGGAATTCTTACGGTTGAAGCAACAAGAATTATTTCTGATATCGTGCTAACAGTTTTACTACCCTGTCTGTCATTCAACAAGATTGTCGCTAATATTGAAGATAAAGACATCAAATCTGTGGGAATTATCTGTCTGTCTGCCCTCCTAATATTTGGTTCTGGGTTCTTTTTTGCATACGTTGTTAGGCTATTCCTGCCTGTTCCTAAACAATGGTACGGTGGTATTCTTGCCGGTGGTATGTTTCCAAATATAAGTGATTTACCAATTGCATATTTACAATCTATGGACCAAGGGCTTGTATTTTCGGAAGAAGAAGGTAACAAAGGTGTGGCTAACGTCATTATATTTCTGACAATGTTTCTAATTTGCATTTTCAATTTGGGGGGGTTTCGACTGATTGAAAGCGATTTCGAGTACAACGACGATGAAAGCGCCGTTAGGGTTTCAGAAACGACAAAGACACAGCCCGCAGTAAGTGCAAACACAACTAATACAGATACTAGCGAGCGTTTCTTCTCAAACGAACAACAGCTTTTCAACAATAAGTACACCGCTCGCGATAATCTCACTGAAGCTATAGGTACAAAGGGTGAAAACGCAGACGTACCACCAATTTCAAGGAGATCAACAAATAGTATAGCTCCCCTGTCACTACCAGACACTTCTTCGAATTCAAAGATTACAAAACCAGTTCAGGTGAAGGCAAGAAATACTATTGCGTGCACTCAAAGCGAAGAGTCACAGGCAACTCGTGGTTCAAATCCATTAGATAGCCAATCATCTGCTTCAACAATACATTCTTATAATACGTCAGAGAGTTATGAGAGTAGCATAGATACTATGAGAGCACGTAGAACCGCGAGCCAGCCGAGAGCTTACAATACTACCACACTCCTAGAAGAGAACTGTTTAGATGAAAAATGCCCAAAAAATATGTCTATGGCGGCATTGGAACCTATCCGCTCCATTGATATGCGTGCATTACCTTCTCAAAATATACACCATCTTATCAGAGAGTACTCCAACGTTGACCAGTATGGTCATCAAAGGAGGAATTCCAGTTTACGCGGCGCTGATATGAATGATGTGCATTCAATTAGCTCAAATTCCACTTTACAGACTATAAAAACTGCTAACCTAACCAGGATCTTAACATCAGATGCCACTGTAAGTAAAAAGGATATTGAAACATCCGGCGAATCATTACCACAGTGGATGAGAAAATTTTCATTAACTCCATTACTTGTGTTTTCCCTAAAGAATTGTTTGAGACCGTGCTCTATGGCCGTGATCATCGCCCTAACTGTTGCATTTATCCCATGGGTCAAGGCTTTGTTCGTGACTACCGCTAATACTCCTCACATAAGCCAAGCTCCTGACAATGCACCACCATTAAGCTTTTTCATGGATTTTACAGGTTATGTCGGTGCCGCATGTGTTCCATTTGGGTTGATATTATTAGGAGCAACTTTAGGAAGATTAAAGATTGGCAACCTTTATCCTGGATTTTGGAAAGCCGCTGTGACACTCGTCATTTTGAGACAATGTGTCATGCCAATTTTTGGTGTCCTATGGTGTGATCGGTTAGTGAAAGCTGGATGGGTTAATTGGCAAGATGATAGAATGCTACTATTTGTTATAGCAATCAGCTGGAACTTGCCAACGATGACTACCCTTATATATTTCACCGCCAGTTTTACGCCGCCAGAAACAACTGCGCCAATCCAAATGGAGTGTGTTTCATTTTTCTTAATGCTGCAATACCCGCTAATGGTTGTTAGCTTGCCATTTTTAGTGTCTTACTTTCTGAAAGTACAGATGAACCTTTAGTTTTAATCCATTAAACAAAAAATTATTACCACTCCTAATCACTGTTTTAGGGTGGGTTAAAATTAACATTCTCCATTTTTATATAGAACTAATAAAAAACACCTACTTATAGACACGACCAAACTTTCCACAACCTTTCATCAGAGAGAAATGTTGATCAAGTTGAATGCGTGAAAGTAGCAATTCGAAACAACAACTACCTGTCATTCTGCATAGTAGTAGTTACGAAAGGCACAGAAAATAACAAAAAAAAAAAAAAAGTCAATTTTCTACGGTCTCCATCCGTACCTCTTTAAATCCGTACATTATTGTTTTGCTTAATTTCAATACTTCGGAAAAAGCGAGCGCCCTGGTAAAATGTGGTTCAAGCCTGCGAGCCTTTGCTTGGTAACTCACCAAATGCAATTCAGTCACGTTCCACACAGTTTGGGTTTCCAGCCTGGCTTTAGGGAAGAATGGGCTCACTAGGCGTTCATAATACGCGGAGGGGGAAATACCAAATGCTATTGATTATGGTTAAAATATGTGTTATTTGACTTTGTATATACAAACAGAAGAGAAACCAACACACTAAAGACTAGACACATAACTGACCAATGTCCTCTGTCCAATCCAAGATCTTATCCCAAGCTCCAAGTGAGTTGGAATTACAAGTCGCCAAGACCTTCATCGATCTAGAAAGCTCCTCTCCAGAACTAAAGGCTGACTTGAGACCATTGCAAATCAAATCTATCAGAGAAGTATGTTAAAAGTTATATAATTTGGAAGCAGCAACATTGTGATTTCTTCTAAAGGGGTTCTTTGCAGTAATTTTTTCAAAAAAGAGTGATTTTGAGCAGTATCTGTATGAAATTTTCATGTGTTCGAGAAAAATAGTAATTCCGAGAGCTGTCAATACCATGAACGTTGCGATGAGCCTTTGAACTATAAAGGCCTCCTTGGTCAGTACCAATATCGATGAATAAAATAGAAGCACGCGAAAAAGACCTTACCCCAAGGAGAAGAATCACAAACCCTTTTTTGTTATGAATGAACCAATTCAGTTACTAACTTTATTTCAACGCTGCTTGATTCTTATTGTTTAGATTGATGTCACCGGTGGTAAGAAAGCACTAGTCCTTTTTGTCCCAGTTCCAGCTTTGTCTGCATACCATAAGGTCCAAACCAAATTGACCCGTGAATTGGAAAAGAAATTCCCTGACCGTCATGTTATTTTCTTGGCTGAAAGAAGAATCTTGCCAAAACCATCTAGAACATCTAGACAAGTCCAAAAGAGACCAAGATCCAGAACTTTGACTGCTGTTCACGACAAGGTTTTGGAAGACATGGTTTTCCCAACTGAAATCGTCGGTAAAAGAGTTAGATATTTGGTTGGTGGTAACAAGATCCAAAAGGTTTTGTTAGACTCCAAGGATGTTCAACAAATCGACTACAAGTTGGAATCTTTCCAAGCTGTCTACAACAAGTTGACTGGCAAACAAATTGTTTTTGAAATTCCAAGCCAGACCAACTAAATAGTGAGATAACTATCATTCTCATCATTTGTCATACTTAAAGAAAATAATATTAAGAAAAAATAATAAAAAAAGAAACATAGTTATGAGAATACAAAAGGAGGTTTCCAAAAAGTGGGCTTTTTTAATTCGAGTAAAATAATTATGAATGTATACTTAAATATATTTTGTATCTGTCAATATAGAGATGCTTTAATTGGTGTTTTGACATTTTGGAATACATATTGGGTTGATTTCCCAAGTTCTCGCTGCAATCAGATAAAAAGGAAAAAAAATAATGGTTGCTAAGAGATTCGAACTCTTGCATCTTACGATACCTGAGTATTCCCACAGTTAACTGCGGTCAAGATATTTCTTGAATCAGGCGCCTTAGACCGCTCGGCCAAACAACCACTTATTTGTTGAAGAAAAAGCATTATTTATCGCTAGACAACGATACGTCCATCAACAACCGTTAGTTCTTTCACATTGATATGCGGATTACTTATCTGAAGGAAAGGAAAAAGGCGTGGAACAAGTGAGCATTAACATAACCATCTGAAATCTTAGATGATCCCAAGTATGTGTAATTAGATCCGCCTCTTCGCCCAGCACATTGTCCATGCATTATCTGCTTACCTCTACGCGTACCTTGACATGGCGTGTTACGTGTTTCAACTTTTTATAATCAGAATTTCATTTAAGTATATTTTACAAGTCAAAAGCCCAAATGACGTATACTTGAAATAATTGGGGCATGTCCAACTGTGTGTGGCAAACCTTTTTTTCGGTATTCTAGATAGAGCTAATCGCGTATTTGCAATTATAGTTTACAATTCTTAGACGATTTCCGAAGAAAGTTAAAAATGCCCTTGAAAAAAAAATATGTAGGAAAGAGTGTATGCACATGAAGAAGAAAGAGCTAGGGAAAAAACGAAAAAGGAGCCTAAGGAAAAGAGTTAGGCGTTTACAACAGGACGAACCCGGAAGGAGAAAAGTTTGTAGTCTTGCAGTATCACAAATATCAACCACGTTCATAGTCTGAAATACGTACAAATGAGTTCACCAGCGAACCTATTCCCTGGATTAAACGACATAACTGACGTGCTGGAGGAATTCCCACTGGCCACCTCCAGATATTTAACATTATTACACGAAATAGATGCAAAATGTGTGCATTCTATGCCGAATTTGAACGAGAGGATAGATAAGTTCTTGAAGAAAGACTTCAATAAAGATCACCAAACACAAGTAAGACTGCTCAATAATATCAACAAGATTTATGAAGAACTGATGCCATCGCTGGAGGAGAAAATGCATGTCTCATCCATTATGCTGGATAATCTAGACAGATTGACGTCCCGGTTAGAATTGGCGTATGAAGTCGCAATCAAGAACACAGAAATTCCTAGAGGTTTAAGACTGGGTGTGGACAACCATCCAGCAATGCACCTCCATCATGAACTAATGGAAAAAATAGAGAGCAAATCAAACAGCAAATCGTCGCAGGCACTGAAGAGCGAATCAAGAAGAGAAGCCATGGCTGCCAACAGGAGGCAGGGCGAACATTACTCCGCCAGCACACACCAACAAGACGACTCAAAGAACGACGCAAACTACGGAGGCAACAGGCACGAGAGCCAAGACCACACTGGTAACAACACAAACTCAAGAAAAAGAGCCAACGCTGCCAATACCAACAACGCCGATCCAGAGACCAAAAAACGCAAGAGGAGAGTTGCCACCACAGCCGTTTCACCAAGCACTATCAGCACGGCAACTGCCGTCAATAATGGCAGGATAGGTACATCTACAGCGTCCAGGGGAGTTAGCAGCGTCGGAAACAGCAACAACAGCAGGATATCAAGACCAAAAACCAACGACTACGGCGAACCGCTCTACTGCTACTGTAACCAAGTGGCATACGGGGAAATGGTGGGGTGTGATGGCGCAGACTGTGAGCTAGAATGGTTCCATTTGCCATGTATTGGACTCGAAACTCTACCTAAGGGCAAGTGGTATTGCGACGACTGCAAAAAAAAACTGTGAAATAGCTCTCGGGCGAATATCCGCCTTAAGGAAATATCTACTAAATACCGAATATATACATATATATATATCTTAGCTACATATATATATATCTTAGCGTTTTAACGGGCGTGGCCGTATCAATGGATCTGCAAGATACTTGGGCCCTACCGGTCTAGATAAAATATTCAAATCGATGGTGATGACGGCACGATAAAACGTAATAAATGATGAAATGACTTGTCACGGCGTAGCAGCGCCAGCAGCTCAGTCTAATCGCCGTACAGTGGGTGGTGTGGCTAATCGCTTAGGCTTTTTATTCAGAAGGACCTTTTCATTCACCTCGCCCCCCTTGGAGGTTCCTGCCTGACCCCTTTGCCCCTGGCCTCGCCCCTGCGCCATGTCTCTGCCTGGAGCGTGACATTTAGGACGGTGAAGCTAGGCAGGCCTTCAGAAATTAAACGGAACATGACAGCAAAGACGAAACAAAGCTGGAATAAGGGGATCTGGGAAAACGGGAAACAAGGTTCACATCAGCAAACATTTCTACCGAAAATCTGGGTAAACATTTATAGTACCCCAACATCTTAAGTTTTAGCCGTTGTCTTCTCTTATCGCCTAGAATCGCTCATTTCAAGCGTAACGCAATCCGGCTTTTGTTTTTTTTCCATTTTATTCATCCACTCTTTATCTGACTCTTCTGCACTATATTAATCAACTAGGAGAAAATTACTTGAGCAGAAAGATACGAGAGAATTACGGATAAAAAAACCAAGTTAACCGTTTTCGAATTGAAAGGAGATATACAGAAAAAAAAATGCCTTTGAACAAGTCGAACATAAGAGAGTACAAGCTAGTCGTCGTTGGTGGTGGTGGTGTTGGTAAATCTGCTTTGACCATACAATTGACCCAATCGCACTTTGTAGATGAATACGATCCCACAATTGAGGATTCATACAGGAAGCAAGTGGTGATTGATGATGAAGTGTCTATATTGGACATTTTGGATACTGCAGGGCAGGAAGAATACTCTGCTATGAGGGAACAATACATGCGCAACGGCGAAGGATTCCTATTGGTTTACTCTATAACGTCCAAGTCGTCTCTTGATGAGCTTATGACTTACTATCAACAGATATTGAGAGTCAAAGATACCGACTATGTTCCAATTGTGGTTGTTGGTAACAAATCTGATTTAGAAAACGAAAAACAGGTCTCTTACCAGGACGGGTTGAACATGGCAAAGCAAATGAACGCTCCTTTCTTGGAGACATCTGCTAAGCAAGCAATCAACGTGGAAGAGGCGTTTTACACTCTAGCACGTTTAGTTAGAGACGAAGGCGGCAAGTACAACAAGACTTTGACGGAAAATGACAACTCCAAGCAAACTTCTCAAGATACAAAAGGGAGCGGTGCCAACTCTGTGCCTAGAAATAGCGGTGGCCACAGGAAGATGAGCAATGCTGCCAACGGTAAAAATGTGAACAGTAGCACAACTGTCGTGAATGCCAGGAATGCAAGCATAGAGAGTAAGACAGGGTTGGCAGGCAACCAGGCGACAAATGGTAAGACACAAACTGATCGCACCAATATAGACAATTCCACGGGCCAAGCTGGTCAGGCCAACGCTCAAAGCGCTAATACGGTTAATAATCGTGTAAATAATAATAGTAAGGCCGGTCAAGTTTCAAATGCTAAACAGGCTAGGAAGCAGCAAGCTGCACCCGGCGGTAACACCAGTGAAGCCTCCAAGAGCGGATCGGGTGGCTGTTGTATTATAAGTTAATAAAAAGGAAATAGTTGTAGAAACGCTAAGACGAAAAGAACTCTATAAAGTTGAAACGAGTACACACATTTATAAATATATACAAAAGTAAATAAAAAAGTGACTGTTTTTATATTGCTTATTGCCATTTGCTATTTCCGTTTCATTCTTGTTAACATTGGAAACTTTGGGCAATATCATATGGTTGCCGGGTAAAGGAAAAAAACAAACAACATCGCTATAACATAAAATTGGACATTGCAGAGAGTCATCAATCACATCCATTTTCACAAGAAAGAGGTGTTCCACCTGGAATAACAAGCTTCTCTTTCCCCTTAGAATGACATCTAAAGTTGGTGAATATGAGGACGTTCCAGAGGATGAGTCCCGCCTCACAGAAGAGAACGTATCCGTACCTGAAGAAGAAGTAGAAGACGAAGACGAGGAAGAAGACGACGATGATGATCATATATATATCAATGAAGAAACAGAATCTGGTCGCGAAAAGGTCTTGGTATCACATGCCCCACAAGAACGTATCGTTCCACCTTTGAATTTCTGTCCCGTTGAAAGATACCTCTATAGATCTGGTCAGCCTTCACCTGTGAATTTCCCCTTTTTACTAAACCTAAAACTGAAAACAATTATATGGCTGTCTAACGAAGAACCTCAAGATACCCTCCTAGAGTTTTGTGATACTCATAGAATAAACTTACAATTCGCAGCCATCAACCCGGATGCCGGTGAGGACGATAATCCATGGGACGGTCTCACTGAACATTCTATAATTAATGTACTACAAACGATCGTCACTCAAGAGAATTATCCCTTGCTAGTGTGCTGTGGTATGGGAAGACATAGGACTGGGACAGTCATTGGATGTCTCAGAAGAATAATGGGTTGGAACTTAGCCAGTGTATCCGAAGAATATAGACGCTTTACTGGTAGCAGAGGTGGTAGAATTCTTGTAGAGTTGCTTATAGAAGCTTTCGACACTAATTTAGTAAAAATAGACAAAAATAAAGCACCAAGTTGGTTACTGACAGCTTTGGAGTAGAGGCAAGAAAAAAAAAATGCAAAAGATAAAGAAAAAGCACTGAGCTTTATGACCATTTACCTAAAGTTTGAAATGTTTCAGGATGCACGGCCCATTCGCGAACCAACTTCTAAAGATCACACGAAATGAAATTCAAAATAAATGAAATTTATTTAATGGGTAATTTTATAGAATATTAATTATCCGATTTATATATGGACATACTTACTATGGACATGATAATGAACAAAAAAAGATATCCGCTTGATATCATGCTTGCTCCAACTTTTCATAAAGCTGTTCCCTTGCATACCTTATATTTTTTTGTAATGTCTGATCGATTTGACGTTTTAAATCACATTTCTTGGCAACATATCCTTCCTCATAAATTCGTTTCCAAGTATTGTGATATGACTTGACGAAATCAGCTGGCAGTAAATCATTTTCAGTGGCATTGACCAAATTCTGTGATGTCTGTGGAGCCCAATACTTGAATGTAGCTGCTGCCAATACCCATGGTAACAATATCCTAGATGGCAATGACGTACATAGTTTCTCGAGGATACTAGATTTGTGACCAAATATCAACCTTTTAGCTCCCCAATTAGACCTGTTCACAGCTATGCTTCCAGCAAAAAAGGCACCTAACGCTATTAATGACCCCGGGACCACAGTATGTTTATTTTCAGAATCAACATTGAAAATATTCTTTCTCGAATAATTGATAACATGTTGGACCTGGAGCCTAAAGTTGGCTATCTTGGATTGCCACCCCTTCTCATAACGATCTAGTTGACTGGCAAGTGCGTTTCTATATTTCCGTAACCATTTGGTCAGGTGCACTGACTCAATGATTTCATTCCCGGTAGGTATAGTTCTGACTGATAGCTCTGATGAATTTTGAAGCACAACGGGTATTAATGGGAATTCACCGTGTGATTTCGACTCATCCACGTCATCATAAAAATTTACCATTTTGGAAGCTGTATTGGTAAATGGTGTGCTGTTTCTGTCTTTGACTGCTTACTTTAATTATGAAACTATCACATTGTCATTAATCCCACTCTACTCCTTGATATGTTTAAAAGTTCTCAGGTTGTCGGGGCATTAAGCGGAGTAATCGGATCAAGCTTATTCGCAGATTGGAAAAAAAAATAAAATTCTGGCAATCTTGAACTTGATAATAAATATGAAATTGTGTATATTCAGACATGCTCACCACCTACTAATCGTAGATGGAACATTAAATAACAATATAGGGGTAATGCTTTTAGTGTTTTTTACCTACTACATAATTTCGTGCGAATAATACTGTGACCTGGCGGTCCTTGTTTATATAAAGTGAATTAAGAAGACGTTTGCAACTGCAAGCTGTCAATGGCGACAATGGCAAAATAGTGTTCCTCGATTCCAAATAAATTCTTTATGAAGCAACAACATATATCGTCTAGACACCGAATATACTCTGGTAAGACGTATAAAGCATGCTTGCAATACCGAAGAAAATTAAAATGGTATCTAACATTGGTTTGAATCTCCAAAATTCCCCTTTAGTCTCTGGAAGGCTATTGCCCCGTAAATGCAGCATCGATGGGTATATATATACCAAAGGAATACAGGCGAGGGATCCTATAACTGAAACGAACTTGTCTAAATTATCAGACCCAAAGTAAGCAATTGATACAACAATGATTACGATTATAGAACGAATAAAGTTCTTCAGCCATTTAATTTTCCAGTTCAGCTTTCCTGAATTAGGACGTAATTCGACTCTTGTTGTTAGATCATCGTGCTTGACATATATTTTAGTGAACTTTGGAAAAAACTTATTTTCAATAATTTTAATAGCTGGAAACAACTGCAAAGGTGTGGACAACATAATTGCGATGGAATAGAACAGCTGGATTAAGTTTACAAAAATGTTACTTTGAGGTAAGTTCAACAGTATAACCGTTTGAACATTTGAGCCGTATGCCAAATATCCCAATGTAGCTATGGAAATGAAAAGTATGGTTGCCGTTAGAATCACCAAAGCAAGTACTAAAGGAAATTTTTCAGGATTTCTCATTGAGTCTTGAACAGGAATAATTAACCCGATTCCTTCGAAAGCAAATATTGCCGTCCCGATAAACAGCGTCCAACGGTCTGCATTTAAGCCATAGACGACACCCATTGCTGGGGTCCCCATCAGGTCAAAAAACAACCTTTTGGCTGTAAAAATAATGACAATGACTAAACCAGCCATGATGAAAAAATTTGCTAGTAAAGATGGTAGTGACAATTTCGAAATGTTTCTAATAAACGAAAGTGGAATAAAAATGATCGTTTGAAAGACCATCAGGTAAGATAAAGGTAGGACGCCCACATGGAATACGTTATCAAGAAAAGCTTGTAAATTTTTTGCAGTAAATATCATATAAGCTCCAGAGAATCCAACTTGAGTTATTACTAGGGAGAAAAGAATTATTATTCTCATCCAAGGTCCATACAGTTTTAAACCAATATCACCAAAGGAGGATACACCGCATGAAGATTTGGCCCGCACCAATATGTAGTAACACCAGTATGAATAAATTCCAAAAAAGGCCAGCATACTTACTGAGAAAAACAAACCACCATTATGAAAGGCATTAGGTAAAAATAAAACGCCAGTTCCAATGAAAGATTTAAGCAATATCAAAAAAACCTTCTTTGTCGAAGTCGTACCTTTGGCTGAAGGTAATACTTTCATATGGTCAGGCCGAGACAGCAATGCACTCCTTTCATCTTCTCCGCGTATCATCATGTTTGAGCTATCAGGGATAAAATCATCCTCGAAGGATTCACCAGCAAAATGTCCAAACACGTATAGAAATTCCAAAAAGTTTCTTGTTAAAAAGGGGACCTTATCGATATCTTGGTTAGAAGATGGAGATGACTGGTTAATCGAATCGCTTTCATGCGAAGTGAAGTCTGAGCTAGCGGAATCATTTAATTGATGTTCTTGCCTTTTTTTGTTGACAATAAATTCCCTTCTGAAGCCACCGGGGACATTTAAACCACTTGCTGATGACAATTTAGTATGGTGCTCAATTTTAGGTGTTACATTTTCCATGGACCGAGGGCGTCTGAGCCGTTTAGGATCCTCTGCTTTAACCAACTTGTAAATATCATGCGTTATGTCGCCTCCAGCGCTACTCAGGTTAGTCTCATCGTCATCACTATCAACATTTGCTGCAGCTATGGTACTTGCTGAAGAATTCTTAGTCGGATTAACCCTAGGGATTGCTTCATTTCCATGAGAGACGGAACTTCTTTTGCTACTGTTCAAGTAGTTAAGCCGTACACTGTTTATAATCTCATCTCTGTGGGGATCCTCCAGAGTCTGAAAATTGGGAGAAGACATATCCACAAATACTCTAGAATCAACGCTTCGACATATATCCCTCGGCGTTAAGGTAGACATAGAATACTTCCTACTATAAAATGGGTTTGAATTGAGAACTGTTGATTGAGCCCTTCTGGGAATTTTCATATTATTGGAAGGATGCCTTAAATTTCCGTTTCTTCGGATCCCAAGGTGCTCACCATCTCCATTGTTAGTGACCATTGATGATGTGTTCTAGGATATTGTTATGTTGATTCCAGATTATGAATGACGTTGAAATGTGTTTTAGAGGAGGAATGATGAGTGCCTTTGAACCTAAGGAATCAGATGGCTAAAAATGCTATGTCACCTCGAAAGCAAGAGCAGATCAAGGTAAATGATATCCAACTATATTGTGGGTATTGCTTTTATCAAACTGGCTTATGACAGTGCTTCACAAGATTTAAGCATTCTATTTCATTGATGAAGCTGTTCGCTTATCTGATCTTGCTGATAAGGCGAATCTTAATGCATGGGTTTATTAAAGGATGATGCATGTGAGAACTGATCACCAGAGCCGAAAAAACATTCTCAGAATATCGCTGAAAACCTTCAATAATAAAAGCTTCCTAGCGCTCCTTCCGATGTCTGTACATTAGGTATCTAGTAGGATGCGTATGTACAGTTGTATTCTTTTCTTACTATATAGAATATTCATGAGATCACACAACACATACAAAATACTTACCTAATTTAGCATGAAATCAAATATGCTAGTCATATCAACGTAGCGACGTCCACAATCGTTCAAATATTTTTGAACAACGCTCCGGCCGGTTTCCATTAGTTCTCTGTTTTGTTCTGTTAAAGCCTTAATAGATGATTCTGTCAGCTGTTCCTTGGGGTAGTCGAGATCATCGGGTAGATATATTGGCTTCAATTCTTGCTTTTTATTTTTTTCACAATCGAATAAAGAATCGAAATATAAAAGTTGATTGTACAATTGCTTGTCACTGTATTTGTATCTCATGACACCCGTGCAGCCGTCATTCAAACAACGCTTACCAAAAACGGAGAGTTGTCTTGTAACTATACCGCATGTGCTGTCATCACACTGTAACCACCCTGCGTAATATAAGGAAATGTGTGCCCTTATAGAATGCTCTATTTGGCTAGTTAATTGAAGAGGAGTAAAAAGTTGCTCACAATGCTTGCACTGTAAACCATTATATGACACGCGATAGTAATTTGAAGATACAATACCACCAAATGGAAACCTTTTATCGCATGATGGGCAACTTAATTCTAATGTTACAGTATCCTTAAACCTTTCAACGTCTGTAATTGTTGTTTCTAAGGGTTGCAAATTATTAATATCTTCTCCATTGTTATTACCGCCCTCTCTTCTAAAATACTTTTTACTATCTAAACCAAGCGCTTCACTCAAACGCACCACGTTGAAGCTATCAATTCTTTCTAACAACCTTTCTACCGGCGCGAATATTTGTTTCTCGAGATAATATTGTGGATCAGGTATCAAATTGTTACTTTTAATCATTACCTCATTCAATGCATGGGCACGTTCAGCCACAGAAAGAGCCGGCGTATCCGCTGCATTGTCTATTTCATCCTGCTTTGTGATCACAAAAGTGATGACAGAGCCAGCTTTAACAACTCTACCAGCCTTACGCATTCTTAGAGCTACTTGGACTGCAGGCATGTTTTTACCACCTGGGTAGGCCTTGGGATCTTTTGAAAGCTTCATATTGATCTTATATTTATCAATTCTAATGTTATTGGTTTCCACTTTTATTCTGATGTCTTCTAAGTAATCATACACTTCTTGCAATGCTTCTTCTGGGTCCTTATCTGACAGGATGGTGTTTAAAACATGTATAGAAACGTCCCTCGAAAGTGGACAAAATTCACGACGCTTCATGTCCAACCCTTTAACTTCTAGAACAGTAGTTCCATTACCATTTTTGTCCAAATTTACAGTCAAAGCAGCGTACTTTTTCTTGGCATGTAATAGTAACTTCTTAAAAACATTATCAATATCAATCTCCAATAATCTATAGCGCTCATTTACTAGCTTTTTAAATCCCAAGCCAATTTTAATTGCATCCGCATAATTATCACAACCGGTATCTATCATGACCGAATCTGTATCACCATAAACTACAAGAAGATTCATACTTTCAGCTAGTTGTCTTGTATTCATTAAAATCTCACGACCCTTATTAGTGACTAACATGGCGAGCGGCTTTGCGTAAAATCTACTGTTAACATAACCCAAACAACCATACATAGAATTGGCAGTCAATTTTAGAGCTTGTTGACGAATATCACATTGAACTCGCTTATGGGGATCAGTTTCAGTTTTCATCACCTTCTTAACTTCACGTCGACGATCCACCAGATTAGCTAATAACCTTGGTAAAACACCCTGATCCACCTCTGAAGGAGGTACGCTTGGTAACTCATCGATATCTTCCTTATTTCTATCAACGGTGGTAAAACATATATTAAATTCCTGGATAATAGATGGATACAAAGAATTAAAGTCCATGACTAAAACGTAATTCTTATGAAGACCTTTCTCAGGTTCAAAAACTAAACCACCCTGATATTTTGCCTTTTTAGAATTAACTGGTGCATCAGCATTTTCTTCATTTTGTCTTTGTTTCTGAGCTCTACTTCTATTGCCTTCTTTGTCAGGAACAATAAAACCATTTCTTGAAAATTCATGTAGTAAGATATACTCATTTCTACCAGCTCTTGTACCGCCTAGCGTTTGGGCCCATGCATTACCAGCCAAATTTGTCAACTGTTTAGTCAAGGTTAATAATTGAATTCTATAAGACACCTCAGCAGAAATCATACAATTAGTAATATTCTCTTGTAGGGCCATTGTCATACTATTTACATCATTTTGGTATTGTGGATTTTGATAATCAATATCTAACGGCTTATGCTCCTTTTCACATGTAACTTGATACATCTCTGAAAGATCCCAACTTTGACATTTGGGTGTTAATGATTGACCCATTTCATTGGCGATATCACATATCAGCCTACCAGAGCAAATGTCACTAATAAAAAAATGGTTCATATTCGAATTTCCTCTACCGAATTTTTCAGGCCAAGTCCTTCTTAAACGACGGCCAATAGAGCTGAACGTTGGAATGTTGAGATCATGCATTCTATGAGCTAAAACATCTAAGTAGACATTTTGCAAACGATGGCCTATGATAACATCTGGGTCTTCCACTTTTAACATAGCACAAAAACAAGATAGCATGGCCTTTTCGTTGTTGAACAACCTGACTCTACCGGGTAGTTTCTGTTTTGCCAGTGCAGCTAAACCTAATGGGAAACTAGTTGACTGAGGCGGCCTTACTAAAGTACACAAGTCGTCTGGTTTTATATTTTCAGGTATCGGTGAATCCAACGAGATATTTCTATATGCTGATAACGTTATCGAAACAATCTCTTGCTTATTTTCCTTGGGATTCATTAACGTCTGAATCGATAAAGATAGACATCTCAGATTAGGCATTGTCTTTGTTGTAGTAGGCGTGATATTCTGAGGCTTATCTACCGAAACTTCAACCGCACAGTGAGAAGCATTACGAATTGAATTGAAATCTGCTCCCTTTATATCTAACCAGCATGGTCCCATAATCCTATTTTGAATAACAAAACTTTCAAAAATATTGGAATTCCCACCAAAAACATGATAAAAGGTATCGCTAGATAAATCCGATGGAATGGTGTCTCGACTGGACTTCGGTGTTTGGTATGGAAGTAAGACTTTCAAATAATCACTTTCAGATGGAATGTCAGGAAGCTCAAACGAATATTTCATTTTTTGAGGTTTAGCGCGGATATTATCCAGTCCATATTTATCCATCAGTAACGGAATTATTTCCTCGTGTATATCGGTAGGTGTTTTACCCTCTCTTGGAAGGAAAAATAGCTCTCTACAGAGACCGTTGATTTGAACCATGGCTGACACACAATTATCATCCTTTAGTTTAACCTTACCAAATAAAATCAAAGTGTTGTTCACTTCACAGTAATCCAACCAAAACATTTGGAAAGTATCAGTTTCCGGATCTACCACATCTTCCTTTTTGACATTAACCGCAAGTGTAGCAACATCGGTGTTGCTCTGCGAAGATTTACTTGGAGTTAGTCCTTTAATACCGATTGGCGTTCCGGGTGCTGTGACAAACGGTGAAGTTGAAGGGTTACTTCTTGAGTCTATATTCACGCGTCTAGTTGTTGTCACACTTCTCATAGTTCTTCTTTTCAGAATAATATCTTCATCACTATCTTCATCATCTTCTTCATCAGCCAAACTTTGAGCGGATGGTGGATTTGCTAGTAACGTATCTTGAAGTACATTCTGTCTCTTTGTGGCTACTACTGGGGAATTTTCCACATCATCCAATAAATCCTGTACATCATTTGCGTAGCGCAGTTTCCTGCTTTGTAATTTTAACGGTGATGATTCGATTTCTAAATATTTATCAGTACTTGAATCTGGATCAATCTTGACTTTTTTAGAAATACCGGCATCATGACTTGACTCATCGTTTCCGTTAACTCTCTTTATTGACGATTTAAATTCACTAGTCGGCGAAGAATTTAAATTTTCCCTTAATTTGGATGGCAGTAAAATATTGGGTTTTTCTACTTCACCAGATTCAAACTCACCAAGAATGTCATCAAAATTATCGATGGGGATACTTTTTTTTTGGGATTTTTTTGCATGTGCTAGCAGTGTTGATTTGGAATGTTGAGTTCGCAGCATATCTGTAATCTGGTGGTCTTTCTCCCTTTTTATATTCTTCTTCCTTTTAGAATCCTTGCTAGCAAGGTTTCCAGTGTCTTCATCACTTGAACTGTTATCAACTTCCCTCCAATCTTCTTCGACACCACGATCGACGTAGCCTACACCATCGTCATCTACAACAAAATCGTCATGCAGCAATTCCTGGCGCTTTCTGGCCCTGTATTCTTTTTCGTCGATTTCGTCGTATATTCTGTCACCATCTGATTCGTCACCTTCGTAATCATCGATGGATGTACCATTTCGAGCGGCTTGCAGCTTTCTCAATTTTTCTAATTTTTCACTTTTAGAAGACATGTTCCACTGTTTATTTTATGCCTTGATACTATTTGGTTTCTAATAGCAGAGTGAAGACAGTTTTTTTTCTCGTGAGTCTGAATTGGTATGTGTTCGTTGTCTAGACCAAGAAGATATATATCATCCAATGAGTAAAGAATTTAATTCAGTAAAATTGGATACACGCGACGCGTTTTACTTATAGGCTAACAAAAAAATTTTAACGCGTTTGAATAGATGTGTGATGAATGAAGAATAGAGATTGCAGGCAGTACAAGAAAAAAGTTATATTTCTTTAAGAAAAATGCACGTATATATATATATATATATAATTAAACTGTATAGTCTGTTATTTTATTCTTTCTGAACCTTCTCAAAAATTTGCTTCTTTAAGCTTTCAGCTTTTTTTATTCCTTCCGTTTCACCGCTACTCAGAACTAAATTCTTTAAAAGCTTGTTTTCCGTTTCTAACGTATGTATCCGTTTTTGTAAGGATGCTGCAATTTCGGTCAGTTCATGTATCGATGATTCTAACTCCTTTTCCTTTAGTTTTTTTTTTTGATGAGATTTTTTCGACTGTATCAATAAATCTTCATCGTCGTCCCCTAACTCTTTCTTGATCAGTTGCTTCTTTTCAAAGCCGTGTAAATCTGCATCGTCATATTCATCGTCTTCATTATCAGAATACTTGCGGTCGACGGGTACTTTTTTATTTTTCAAATCTCCGGAGTGTGATCTTTTTAAACTATTTTCCTTGTGATCAGAAGAACTTGCATTTAAAGTTGGCTCGGATCGTATCTTGGCAATTTCGTCTCCACGCGTCGTACTTGACTTAATAACAGCGTTATTATGATGGACATTATCGTTTCCATTGTTACCGTCACTCTCTCTTGATATTTTATGATCGTTTCGTGAAGGTTGTCGTTGATTGTGAATATTATTACTTTTTGGATGCTTTATGCCCAGTTCCAAAATGGAGCTTAGAAAAGAAGCCTCTGCTACTACACCGTGCTCATTGAACGAAGGCGACGTTGATAAGGTAGTTGGCGCAGCAGTTTCAGCCGGAGAGGGTGGTATTAAGACACTTAAAAGTTCGTTGATGTTTTTTAGAATGGGTGCCTCTTGACTGTCATTGGTGTTGATGTTTTTATTATTATTACTGTTATTTTCCCTAATCTTTTTTTGATGATGATACGCCATTATTGCGGCTATAGCATCTATTTGATCATTGTCAAATCCCGCGCTGATCAACGAGTTATATGCGCCGTTGGGCACGTTGACCCTCGGTAATAGAGTTACTAAAACAGAGGTTGGTATAATTGAATAGTCAGGAACAGTTATATTGGGGGCTTTGTTGGAGCTGTTATTATCGCTGTTACTATCGACTTTGCTTTCCGAATGTTTTCGTTGTTGTAAAGAGGAATTTTGAGCAGAAGTGACATTGCTTAGGGGGGAGGAGCGGTTCGGTGTGTGTGTTGTCCTATGTAGTAGATTTGATAGCGCATCCACTCCATTGTCACCGGTAGTATTGTTCTCAGTTGATGTAATGTCAACATTTGTGAAGCCGCCATGGTCGATTGATGTCATATTAGTTGCGTCAGCGGGAAACTGAGAAGGGCTTCCCATAAAGTTTGGCTCAAAAGGATGGTTATTTTGCATATTGTCGCCAAAGTTGTTTGTTTCGCCGTTATTGCCATTTCTTTTGTTTTTGGACGAAAATCGAGACTTTGATTGGTCGTATTGGGAAGTTAGGAAAGTATTCCTTCTTTGAGTCAAGAAGTGAGGATTTCTTTGTCTATTATTGGTAGAAGGGTCCTCATGCAATACGTCGTGGTTGCTATGGTCGTCATTACCATTATTGCTGTTGTTATTGTTATTGCTCGGCTTATCCTCGTCTGGGAAGATGAAAGAATCGTCGGCAAACGCACTCAACTCAATGGCTAGTTGTTCATCCAAGTCAAAAGGATTTGCATTTATGCTGCTGAAAGTGTCCGCGCCATTATTGTTTGCATTATTATGGGTGGTATTCACATTCCAATCCACATTAGAGAACTCGTTATCCAGAGATGGTATGAAGTTATCCACGTAGGCCAACTGTTCTAAGAGTATTTCTGGCGTGACAGCGTGGTCATATAGGTTAGTGTTGCCCCTATTGGTAACGTCACCTATTAGGGGGCGCCTATTCTCGCTGCTGGTCGCCAGAGAAGATGACGATGAGGCTGTTGCCACAAACTGGTCCAACGAGTTCGTGCTCCCCATGCCATTATTATTAGCACCGTTGTTGCTGCTAGGGTGTGTTGCGGTATCTTTGCCAAAGAGATTTATGAATTCCGTGCTGTATGAGTCGCCTTCGTGGGACTGCTCCTGCTTCATCGTTCACAGTGGAAAAAAAGGAATAAAAGTGCTTATCAGAAGTGCGCTTTATTGACGAGAGTCTGTCTAAACAGTTGACGGACAGGCAAGAAGACCTTCAGGAGTTGACTAATATATGAAATGATGTGCGTTCAAACAGACCGTTTCACCTGGCACAGATGCATGTAAACAAGGATATACGTTATTACATGCTACGGCTACATCTAGATTGGGTGGATTTAAGTTGAACGATGAAAGAAAATTCAAGCAATATGCTTGTGTGGCCCGATGACACACAATAGCATGTGCGACGAGACACCAGCTGTGTGCCGGGTGCTACCCGCGCACGTGATTAAAAGGAAACGGGGAAAAAGCCATAGCGGAAAAGTGCTCGAAGAAGCCTCGATAAATGAAGTAAAAAATTCGATATTTTTCAACGACAATAAGACGTATATAAGCATCCGTATGTCCAGCGATTGAGCTTATGCTTCTGTTCTCCGCTTTGACACTTCCACTCGGCTGTTATGACCAGCCCCAGGATTGCTACCGGAGCGGGACCGGCTCTGAGACAGTAGTAGGTTAGTCATCGCTCTACCGACGCGCAGGAAAAGAAAGAAGGCCTCAGAAAAGCTGAGTTGAATGTGTGTCATACTTGGCTGAAAAAATTGTACAGTAACGGCCAGTCACTGTCATGCGCGTGCATGTATGTGCGTGCATGTATGTGTGTATGTATATTTATATATATATAAGCACGGGCGCATGGGAGATGTGCGCTATGGAGTCGCGTAGGTTCGATGTTTTCTCCTCTTGGGTCAGCCTCTCTCCTCTTTCAACGTTCTTTCCATAATCATTTATTGGTTATTTTTCAACTTGACCAGTAAAAAGAAACTTACGTGTAAGTGACTCAGTTCTTTCAAAGGGTATTTTTTGAAGAAAAAAAAGGATTCTCACACTAGAAGTTTACTGTAGACTTTTTCCTTACAAAAAGACAAGGAACAATCATGGTTAAAGAGAGTATTATTGCTCTTGCTGAGCATGCGGCCTCCAGAGCCTCAAGAGTTATTCCTCCAGTGAAGCTAGCCTATAAAAATATGCTTAAGGACCCTTCCTCCAAGTACAAGCCATTTAACGCTCCAAAGCTATCTAATAGAAAGTGGCCGGATAACCGGATCACGAGGGCTCCTCGTTGGTTATCAACAGATTTGAGAGATGGTAACCAATCTCTGCCGGATCCCATGTCAGTGGAACAAAAGAAAGAATACTTTCACAAGCTGGTCAATATTGGGTTCAAAGAAATCGAGGTTTCCTTCCCCTCTGCATCTCAAACAGATTTCGACTTCACTAGATATGCTGTAGAAAACGCCCCAGACGATGTTAGTATTCAATGTCTTGTCCAATCTAGAGAACACTTGATTAAGAGAACGGTGGAAGCATTAACAGGTGCTAAAAAGGCTACTATACATACTTACTTGGCAACAAGTGATATGTTCCGTGAAATTGTTTTTAATATGTCTAGAGAGGAAGCTATTTCCAAGGCAGTAGAGGCCACCAAACTAGTTAGGAAACTAACTAAGGATGACCCTTCCCAGCAAGCTACTCGTTGGTCCTATGAGTTTTCTCCCGAATGTTTCAGTGATACGCCAGGTGAATTTGCTGTAGAAATTTGTGAAGCTGTTAAAAAGGCTTGGGAACCTACCGAGGAAAATCCGATCATTTTCAACTTACCAGCTACTGTAGAAGTTGCCTCTCCAAATGTTTATGCTGATCAGATTGAATACTTCGCTACCCATATTACTGAGCGTGAGAAGGTTTGCATCTCTACACATTGTCACAATGACCGTGGTTGCGGTGTCGCCGCCACAGAGTTGGGTATGCTTGCAGGTGCCGACCGTGTAGAAGGATGTCTCTTTGGTAATGGTGAACGTACAGGTAATGTGGACTTGGTTACTGTTGCTATGAATATGTATACCCAAGGTGTTTCTCCTAATTTGGATTTCTCTGACTTGACCTCTGTCCTAGATGTGGTTGAGCGTTGTAATAAGATCCCAGTATCGCAAAGAGCACCATACGGCGGTGACTTGGTCGTTTGTGCCTTTTCCGGTTCTCACCAAGACGCCATTAAGAAGGGTTTCAACTTACAAAACAAGAAGCGTGCTCAAGGTGAAACTCAATGGAGAATCCCATACTTGCCATTGGATCCAAAGGACATTGGCCGTGATTACGAAGCTGTCATCAGAGTCAACTCTCAGTCTGGTAAAGGTGGTGCCGCTTGGGTTATTTTGAGATCTTTGGGTTTGGATCTACCAAGAAACATGCAAATCGAATTTTCTAGCGCCGTTCAAGACCATGCTGACTCCTTGGGTAGAGAACTAAAATCAGATGAGATTTCCAAGTTATTCAAAGAGGCTTACAACTACAATGACGAACAGTACCAAGCTATTAGTTTAGTCAATTATAATGTTGAAAAATTCGGCACTGAACGTAGAGTGTTCACTGGTCAAGTCAAAGTAGGCGACCAGATCGTCGATATTGAAGGTACAGGTAATGGTCCAATCTCTTCTTTGGTCGACGCCCTATCAAACTTGTTGAACGTGAGATTTGCCGTAGCAAACTACACAGAGCATTCTCTAGGTTCTGGTTCTTCTACGCAAGCTGCTTCTTACATCCATCTATCGTATAGGCGTAATGCCGACAACGAAAAGGCCTACAAATGGGGTGTAGGTGTCTCCGAAGATGTCGGTGATTCTTCAGTGAGAGCCATCTTTGCCACCATTAACAATATTATCCATTCTGGTGATGTGTCCATTCCATCTTTGGCCGAGGTCGAAGGTAAGAATGCTGCGGCATCTGGCTCTGCATAAGAACTTTTCTGTATTTCAGGACTTATTCGCTTCTATTTATTTCTATACTTATTTATTTACTTCCTTTCCTTTTTTTTTAACCATATAATTACTAGAAGCACGGATGTCTAAATTAGAATTACGTTTTAATATCTTTTTTTCCATATCTAGGGCTAGTGCTTGTTTTTCTTTTTTTAGTATATTCTTGAACCAAATACGTGTGGGGTGACCCGAAACTTGTTTGGCGGTTAGTGACGAAATTGAAACAAACCTGGAGTTATTAAGAGAGATTTAACTGGAAAACTAGGCATAAAGGACAATAAGTACTCGCTTCATATAGTCTCAACATATTTTTGTTCGCAGAATTGGTGACAAAGGCCACGCAAAGGCAGCAGAATCAAAAACAAATACTCAGTAGCTATGAAAATACTCCTATCGAAACAGCAAACTAGAAAGATAGCAATAGTTTCAGAAACACATGGACTGGTATTTAGGCCAATAAACAGTAAGAACTCTCGCAGATCTACATGTGCCGTGGAATTGGTTCCGAAAGCTGAATTAAATGGTAATGGTTTCAGAAGACTATCTAACCATGAAATATACGGTTTTATTGGTCTCATAGAAATTGAAGGCCTTATGTTCATAGCAACCATAACAGGTAAATCTAAGGTGGCCCAGCCGATCCCAAACAAAACGGTTAACAAAATATATGCTGTGGATTTTTTTTGCTTAAATAATTCTAAATGGGATTTCATGGACATCGATTCATCCGGTTATCCGATTGTTACTAATGATGGAGATTTTGCAATAAGCTCGCCTCCTAGTATTTCCACACATTCTTCTAGATCATCGCTACGTTCTTCTTCCTCTAGGAGTTTGAATGCTCAAGAACAAGCTCCCAAGCATCCATGTCATGAACTAAGAAAGCTATTATCAAATGGATCTTTTTATTACAGCACCGATTTTGATTTAACTTGTACATTGCAGAAACGTGGATTCACGGAACACTCTTTGAGTTTTGATGATTTTGACCGGGAGTTTATGTGGAACTCGTTTCTTATGGACGAAATCATCACATACAGAGACAGACTAGATGTAACGGCCAAAGAACTATTGGATCAACGAGGATTCCTCACGACCGTAATCCGAGGGTTTGCTGAAACAATTTTTAGCTATATTAATAGGTTGAAAGTAGGACTTACCATTATTTCCAGGCAAAGTTGGAAAAGAGCAGGCACAAGGTTTAATGCACGTGGTATAGATGATGATGGCCATGTCGCAAATTTTGTTGAAACAGAAATGATTATGTACTCTTCTCAGTATTGTTATGCTTTCACGCAGATAAGAGGAAGCCTTCCAATTTTTTGGGAGCAGGATACATCTTTGATTAGTCCAAAGATTCAAATTACCAGATCTGTTGAAGCAACACAGCCCACGTTTGATGAACATTTTATAAGACTATTTAAGAAGTATGGGCCAGTTCATATAATCAACCTGCTGTCTACTAAATCTTCAGAAATTCAATTATCGAGGCGATACAAGGAACAGTTGAAAAATTCTGAGAAAATGAAAATCGGTAGAGATGTGTTCCTAACAAGCTTTGATTTCCATAGAGAAACTTCGCAAGATGGGTTTGCAGCTGCAAGTAGGATTATCCCTAAAATAAGAAACACAATTTTGGACGCCGGTTACTTTTCATACGATGTAAAAGAAGGGCGATTAATATCCGAACAAGACGGTGTCTTTAGAACCAATTGCTTGGATTGTTTAGATAGAACAAATTTGATCCAACAGACGATTTCACTGGCCGTTTTCAAACTATTTTTGGAAGACTTCCGATTGGTAAAACCCAGTAGTTTCATCGACGATAATGAATTTGTGCAAAAGGTGAATGCTTTATGGGCCGACAACGGAGATCAGATATCACAAATTTACACTGGGACAAATGCTCTGAAATCGTCCTATTCAAGGAAAGGTAAAATGTCTTTTTCTGGCGCCCTTTCTGATGCGACGAAGTCCGTTAGTAGAATGTACATCAACAATTTTGTAGATAAAGGAAAACAGCAAAATATTGACACACTTTTGGGCAAACTACCGCACCAGCAAGTTGTTGAACTTTATGATCCAATCTGCGAATACGTCAATGAAAGGCTGTTAGAGTCAGAGGAAAAATTCACCACTCATTCTAACATAAATTTGTTTGTCGGTACATTCAATGTTAACGGAAACTCTCGAAGAGCAGATTTGTCAAAATGGTTATTTCCAATCGGCGATAAATTCAAACCTGATGTCGTTGTGTTAGGGTTGCAGGAAGTTATAGAGTTGACCGCAGGGTCTATCTTGAATGCAGATTATACGAAAAGTTCTTTTTGGGAAACTATGGTTACTGACTGTTTGAATCAATACGAAGAAAAATATCTTTTACTTAGAGTGGAACAGATGTCCTCTCTTTTGATACTATTTTTTGCAAGATCAGATAGAGCCTATAACATAAAAGAGGTAGGTGGGTCTACCAAAAAGACTGGGTTTGGTGGTATTACTGGAAACAAAGGTGCAGTAGCCATTAGATTCGATTATGGGGCAACTTCATTCTGTTTCGTTAATACACATTTATCAGCAGGTGCGAGTAACATTGACGAACGTCGCAATGACTACAACAATATCTACAGGAACATAACCTTTCCAAGATCAAAGACAATTCCACACCATGATTCGTTGTTTTGGTTGGGTGACCTTAACTACAGGATAACTTTGACAAATGATGAAGTTAGAAGAGAATTAAGGGCTCAAAAGGATGGCTATATTGATAGATTGCTTCAATATGATCAGTTGACTCAAGAAATAAATGAAGGAGTGGTATTTCAGGGCTTTAAAGAACCGACCCTCCAATTCCGTCCGACCTATAAATATGATTATGGCACAGATAATTATGATACTTCTGAAAAGGCGAGAACTCCGTCTTGGACTGATAGAATCATATATAAAGGTGAAAACCTGCATCCATTGGCATATTCGGACGCACCTTTAAAAATAAGCGATCATAAACCAGTTTATGCTGCATATAGGGCAAATGTGAAATTTGTTGACGAAAAAGAGAAGCTTAACCTAGTTGAGAAGCTGTATGCAGAATATAAGAATACGCATCCCGAAGCACTAACTACAGGTCCTGACGAACTTTCTCATGCAAGAATGGAAAAACAAAAGGAAAGTATACCCTTAGATGCAACCGTTCAATCAGCGGGCATAAAACTAATTGACCTAGATGATACTTCCTCGTGCGTTTCGCCTCTACTTTCTGGTCCCAGTCCCCAACCGTCTGTTGTTGGCCCTGGAGGACTCAGTAACGTATCACCCGATAAAAGTAAGCTCAATGTGCTTCCTCCGCCTCCTCCTACCTCGAGGCACAATAAGGAACCATCTTCTAAACTTCTTTCCCCTACCAAAGAGATTTCCATTGTCAGCGTATCGCCGCGTAAAGGTGAGAGCAATCTTCCTGCCTTAGAGAGACACAGTACACCCAAACCACTGCCGCCAGTGCCCGCTTTATCTTTATCTAAGCCAGTCTCTTTACAGAAAAGTTCTTCAGAATTACAGCATGCTAAAGAGACCATAGATAATGGGAAAATTGTTCCTCGACCTTGTCCTCCTATTAGAAGGAAGAGCAGTACTGCCCCGGACGAAATCTCTACATCTACCAAAAATTCAGGTGTGTCCACTACAGAAGATCCTGAGCCAGCAAAGGCCTCCACAAAACCTGAGAAGCCACCAGTTGTCAAAAAACCGCATTATTTAAGTGTTGCTGCTAACAAGCTTAACACCTCTCAAGAACACTCAATAAAAGTTTCCCCGTCGAATTCAAAATCTGAAGAGGAACTCCCTTGCAAGAAAAAGTCTAAACCAAAAGTTCCTGCGAAGAACCCTGAACTAGAGAAGCTAAGCGTTCATCCATTGAAGCCTTGCGACCCCAATTAAATTGTGTTACTAAAATTACGCATTTATAGAATATGTATCATAACTGTTGTTTAGATGTTTATATGACTCTGCACACATTTCGGTTTTGTGAGCGCCGACCTTTCAAACCATGATCTGTATTACTATGGCTGTTATGAAAATACCGTTGTTCCGGGTGCAGTGATCCTAACTTCCGTTAATGGCTTCTTGTTTTACCAAGTTTTCCAGTTTCTGCTTCAATTCGTCAATTTCCTTGTCAACCTTTTCTATGCCGATCTCTATTCTGTCAATTTCTTCCTGTTCTAATTGCTTGGAGTATACACAATCATCAGTTTTGTTTGAAGGTAACAAATTTCCTGGTCGGCTCATTAAAATTTTGAAAAACTCTTCATTTGGCTCATTGAATACAATTTCATCAAAATACACAGAACTAACTTCTGCATCTTTACTATTATGGTCTGTTGTATTCTGCTCATTTCCATTGTCGGAATTCGGTACAGGATTAGCATAAGGATGAAGTCGTAATCTATGGTAAAAATTCAACACTTTTTCATTGGCCTCTTCTACAAAATAAACCTTAATATTTATATCAAATTCACCCCACCCTGTTTCAGTCAGTTCAAACGGAGGCGCTTCTATGGATCTCACAGGGTTTGGGTAGGTGTCATGAAGTTTAAAAACGACTTTCTTGATAAAGTACGATATATCTTCATTTTGTGGGCCCCTGACAAAAATTGTCCATAAATGAGTATGTTCGGCAGGAGCATTTGGTGGTTTAACGCTACCCATCTTTTTAGCCGTATTGCCATATATTATTGGTCTGCTCACGGAGAGAGTTTTTATCCTTTTGCTTATTGTCGGAGCCATCTCGCTTTCTTTGTGATGCCGTAAATAGGTGGTCGCAAGTAATGTATCTATCCCTCTAGCTTTCGAAGGCTACTTGTTCAGTTGCACATAGAAGACATCTAAACTCTGGAAAAATAATCAATGGTGCCGAAGCGTCATCACGTCATCCGAATAGCGGATATTTCGAAATTTATAAAAAAGCTTTGAAAACAATCCTAGAAGTAAAGCAGTTTCGTTCAATATGTAAGACGTTCAATTAGTTGTACAAGAGGTTAAAATAGTGCTATAAATTATGGCTATCGAAAATATATACATTGCCAGACATGGTTACAGGTCAAACTGGCTACCAAAGGGACCATATCCACCACCGCCCACCGGTATTGATAACGATGTCCCGCTTTCGGAACACGGTGTTGAACAGGCACATGAACTGGCGAACTATATCTCTAAATTAGATGTCAAACCAGAAATGATTTTCTCCTCCCCATTTTACCGCTGTTTAGAAACTAGTAAACCCACAGTGGAGGCTTTAAAGATTCCATTATATGTCGATCGTGGTGTAGGAGAATGGTATAAGCCTGATAGACCCATTATCCCGGAGCCTGCTACTCATGAAGTTATGAGTAAGTTTTTTCCAAGCATGATCTCTCCAGACTGGGAACCTAGTATTATTCCTAGTAATAAGGGTGAAACAGAAGAAGATATTTTTGAGAGGTGCCATAAATTCTGGCCTGTCTTTATTGACAGAGTGGAGAGAAAATTTCCAAATGTAAAGACCATTATGATAGTTACCCACGCAGCCACTAAATCCGCTCTTGGTATGAACTTGTTGAAATTCTCCAGTGCCAAAGAGCCCATTGATAACAAAGGCACCTTTATAAGAAATGGAAGTTGTGCTATTGATAAATTTGAGCTGGTGAAAGGAGAAAATGAAAGTATACCATTTGAAGAGAGAGAGTGGAAACTTACAATGAATGGCAACACCTCCTTTTTAACTAATGGGGAAGAAATGAATTGGACGTTTATGAATGCCTTTGAGGCTGGTTCAGACGCTGATATCAAAGCGAGAAGAGCAGCTGAGAGCGGAAAACTAAAAATGGAGTGAAAACTAAAGTGAGTCTTGAATTCTGTACTTCTCATTATACACTTCTGCATTTGATTTTTATTTCATGATGAAGCTGTGTGAATATATATATATATATACATATGTCAAAGTCTAGTGTAAATTGATAGAATTAACAGTATCTTTTAATATCCCTAAACTTCAAAATTCAAGGTTCAACGATTGAAAGATGAGCTGTCTAGGTAGTAGTACCGAAACCTTTCGAGTTTTGTGCTATCTCTGAAAACTTATTATCCTGCTAAACCCTTTCTAATGTGCATAGCAGCTATTGCAACTTTAGCATCCTCATTACAGACGGCATAGCAGAGACGTATGCGGTTACCCCCCAGATTTTGCCTGTTTCTTTTCACTATGAAAAATTTTCCGCCATAAGAAAAAATGAAGTAGTGCATCGCATCTCATCTCATCACTTAATTTGAAGACGATTACCATTACTTTTAACTTCATTAACTACCTTTTCTATAGGGTTAAGTTCTAGAGATAAAATAACAGAGGAAAGAGATCGATATGGTAAAGTCAACAAGCAAAACTTCCACCAAGGAAACAGTAACCAAACAACCCACCGAAGAAAAACCTATACAGGAGAAAGAAGAGTTGGCTCTAGAAACATCGTCTAGCAGTTCAGATGAAGAAGACGAAAAAGATGAAGATGAAATTGAAGGTTTAGCCGCTTCTGATGATGAGCAGAGCGGTACGCACAAGATTAAAAGATTGAATCCTAAGAAGCAAGCTAATGAAAAAAAGTCGAAAGATAAAAAGACACTTGAAGAGTATTCTGGGATTATTTATGTGAGTAGACTGCCACATGGGTTCCACGAAAAGGAATTAAGTAAATATTTTGCTCAATTCGGTGATTTAAAAGAAGTGAGATTAGCACGTAATAAGAAAACTGGAAATTCCAGACATTATGGCTTCTTAGAATTCGTTAATAAAGAGGATGCAATGATCGCCCAAGAATCTATGAACAATTACTTGTTGATGGGTCATCTACTACAAGTGCGTGTATTACCAAAAGGAGCTAAAATCGAGAAATTGTACAAATACAAGAAGAGAGTTCTAGTAGAGAAAGGTATCACCAAACCAGTAAAACAGCTAAAGGATAACATGAAGCAAAAACATGAAGAAAGGATAAAAAAATTAGCCAAGTCAGGTATCGAATTCAAATGGTGACTTGTCACTTCTCATCCACCCTGAGAAAAGGGTTTTGTAAGATAGAATAGGAGATATAGCAAACTTGGGAAACCATTTATATCATTAATTCCAGCAATATAGTTCCGTTTGTCCGTATTCAATGATATTTACATGATTGCTTTTACGAAGATTCAACGACCAAAATCACGGAGCGGGTAATAGCCTGGAGTTTCCGGATGAAAAATTTAACGGCCCAGAAAAAGAACAATAGCTGCAAAAAAGAAAGCTATACGAGATCGAGATAGTGAGAGAGGTTAGCATAACGAGAAAATTTTTGTCGCATTCGTGGCCAAAAAGCGATATTTGAGAAGCATTGTTATTATATCAATAAATAACAAATATATATATTGTCCTTTTTCCAATAACTATATAAAGAACAAGAAACTTTTGAAACTTTCTCAAAAATTTTCGTTCAGGCTTCCTCGTTAATATTTAAATTCGATTTTCATTTTCTTCATAGTAAAGAAAATCAATCAACTACAACATAAAATATCAAACAATCATGCCTAAAGTTTACAGTTACCAAGAAGTTGCCGAACACAATGGCCCAGAAAATTTCTGGATTATCATCGATGACAAAGTTTACGATGTTTCTCAATTCAAAGATGAACATCCAGGTGGTGATGAAATTATAATGGATTTGGGTGGACAAGATGCTACAGAAAGCTTTGTCGATATCGGTCATTCTGACGAAGCATTGAGACTACTGAAAGGTTTATACATTGGTGACGTTGACAAGACCAGTGAGCGCGTTTCTGTGGAAAAGGTATCTACCTCTGAAAACCAAAGTAAAGGTAGTGGTACATTGGTTGTCATATTGGCCATTTTAATGCTAGGTGTTGCTTATTATTTGTTGAACGAATAATTTTTCTTCCAGAATAGCCCACACTCTTCTCCAAACTCAATTGAATTTTTCGTTTCAGTTTATTAAATTATTTATTTACAAGCAATCAAGGCCAAATTAATGTCTTACAACATTAACTTATGCTACTATATCGCATAGAAGTATGTCACTGTATCATAGAATCTGCCTGGCAGATAGAATTATTATAAATTAATATGTATATACTTATCTTTGTGTATGGCTAAAAATCATCGTCTTAGATAAAAAAAAAAAGGCAAATAAAGCTCTGCTCTTACTTCAATACGATCAACCTGGTTGTCGTGCATTTCGCTCATTCTAAAATGACCCATAAGCGCTAGTGCACGACTTCTTTGTAAGTCTACTGTTTTTTTGAAAATCATTCGTTTAACATCGGCCCCAGGGTTGTACGAGAACAAAGAAAAGTGTCTGTCCTATTATTTTACGGCACACTAAGCGTTATGCGAAATAACTTCAATCCAGTTGCCACCGTTCACCCAAAAACTTAGGAGTATTAAAGAAAAAGTGTGACGAAGAGCTTTAAAATATTAAAAATGTAGTATACAGCAAATAAAATTTATATCATGCATTGAAGAAATAAGGTGCAGTCAACTTATATAATTATTATTAATAGAGATGAATGAATTGAATCACTTTGACTTCAATAGTTTGAACGACCTCTGTTACCCCAGCCACCATCTCTCTGCCTGTTACCGCCGTAACCACCACGGCCACCACCGTAACCACCTCTACGGCCATAGCCACCACGACCACCACGACCACCACCGTATCTTGGGTGACCGCCACCATAAGATCTCCTGTCGTATTTCAATAATTCGGGAGGAATATTTTGATTAGCTTCTCTCATGATAGAGATTAATTTAGCACCTAAACCTTTGTTTTGTTCGGTGAAGAAAGATATAGCAGTACCAGTAGCACCTGCTCTACCAGTTCTACCGATTCTGTGAACATAATCTTCAATGTTACCTGGCATATCGTAGTTGATAACGTAATTGATACCTTTGACATCTGAAAAAATAAAGAAGTAAACAAACGTTTACAAAGCATACTGTTAGTAATTTGGTTCGTTATTCTGTATATGAACTTTATTTTCATGCCCCCCACAAATTCATGTTTGGACTCCCAACATTGTCTCAAATTTCCCCCTGGCTTGAAGATTATCAGAAATTATATTTTTATTAAAGAATTCGAAATATTTAATCATCAATACTCCAGAATCCTTATTCAAACTGAATGAAAGCTAGCACTTAAAAAAAGGAAAACAAAGTAAATGATTTCTGAATATGGTTGAAATCCTTTTATTTTGTTATTTTCCATTTTTATCAGCACTTCTTAATAATTCGAACTTGGGATGCAACAGTATCTCAATATAACTACAAAATGCATAAACTACACAAAATGAGAATAACAATAGTCAAGAAGGATGACGGCATTTCAAAGTAGAATATACTATTATTTTTCCAATAAAACAATCTACCCTTGTACAAATGCCAAGCATTGAAAAAAACAACGATCAACGAAGCGTATGTATGCGTTCTAGAAATAAGCTGAAAAGCCAATTCCTTGTTTATTTGCGCCGATGTCAAAAAGCGAAATTTCTTTTGACATGAAGTGCAAATCATGAACACAAATACACTTCTCCGAGTTTATAATTTCCCGTTTCTCAAAACGACTAATTAAAGTCAATTTTTCTCATCCTCCCAATATTAGTTTTCTGTAGTGATGCATTAGAAGTCATTCGAATTAAAATTCAATTTCCGATACTCCCCATCGAGAATAGACTCACACAGAGTCTATATTCGAAAAGGCTCAAAAAAAAAGAAAAAAAAAAAGAAAAAAAAAAAAAAAAAAAAAAAAAAAAA
>ERZ794947.15-NODE-15-length-136452-cov-120.761901_pt1 | contig 136452 bp, 77 predicted proteins | sample MGYA00511908_ERZ794947 | MGnify/ENA primary metagenome ERZ794947 (study PRJEB30137, sample SAMN04331400) | food metagenome | isolation source: control ferment replicate 2c | study: EMG produced TPA metagenomics assembly of the Comparison of meta-barcoding and...
TGTTGTGTACACATTATATACCTCCCAGTTACTGTCAATCCTCTCCTCTTATATCGTTTCAATACAAATAATATATTATGAAGGGCAATATTACATCATTACCCGGAGATATATACTATTTGGAATGATCTTTCTTTATAAGAAAAAAAAAGAATTTCGCAGATTTCCCTGGCTTTCCTTATTCTTCCTACGTTAGCATTATTATGAATTATCGCTAATAGCAGAGGCAAAAAAGATTATCAACTGCAGGATATTCGGTCACAACTTTGACATAGATCTTGAGAACCTCAACACTATTCATTTCTCTGGCCTGATTATTTTAAGTAAAGTCAATCATTGTTAAGTTTTCTTTTGTTCTTTTCTATCATTCTCGCTCTTTCAATTACTTACACCTACAATAATAGACGTTGACCTGTGAAAGGCAAGAAACTTAACTAATAGTAAAATTAAGAAGAAGTTAACATTTTACTCTACATTACTGAAACCGCTCACTGACTTCAAAAATAGGATAAAAACATAATATGGAAGGAATTTTGGATTTTTCTAACGACTTAGATATCGCTCTATTAGATCAGGTGGTATCTACATTCTATCAAGGTTCAGGTGTTCAGCAAAAGCAAGCCCAAGAGATTTTGACTAAATTTCAAGATAATCCAGACGCTTGGCAAAAAGCTGACCAAATTCTTCAATTCTCAACTAACCCTCAATCAAAATTTATTGCCCTTTCCATCCTTGATAAATTAATTACTAGAAAATGGAAATTGTTGCCGAATGATCATAGAATTGGAATTAGGAACTTCGTTGTTGGTATGATTATCTCCATGTGCCAAGACGATGAAGTATTTAAAACACAAAAGAACCTGATCAATAAGTCGGACTTGACTTTGGTCCAAATTTTAAAGCAGGAATGGCCTCAGAATTGGCCTGAATTTATCCCAGAACTAATCGGCAGTTCAAGTTCCTCTGTTAATGTTTGTGAAAATAACATGATCGTTTTGAAACTGCTATCCGAAGAAGTCTTCGATTTCTCTGCGGAACAAATGACACAAGCTAAAGCTTTACATTTGAAAAATTCCATGTCAAAAGAATTTGAACAGATTTTTAAATTATGTTTTCAAGTTTTGGAACAAGGTTCTTCAAGCTCTCTAATAGTGGCAACCTTAGAATCTTTACTGAGATATTTACATTGGATTCCTTATCGTTATATTTATGAAACCAATATTTTGGAATTATTAAGCACCAAATTCATGACATCGCCTGATACAAGAGCCATCACATTGAAATGTTTGACTGAGGTTTCAAATCTAAAAATTCCACAAGATAATGATTTGATAAAAAGACAAACTGTACTTTTTTTCCAAAATACTCTACAACAAATTGCCACAAGTGTGATGCCCGTGACTGCCGATCTGAAAGCCACTTATACAAATGCTAACGGTAATGATCAATCTTTCTTACAAGATTTAGCAATGTTTCTAACTACATATCTCGCTCGTAATAGGGCCCTTCTAGAGAGTGATGAATCGTTAAGAGAGTTGTTGTTGAATGCGCACCAATACTTAATTCAATTATCCAAAATCGAAGAAAGAGAACTATTTAAGACGACATTGGATTACTGGCATAATTTAGTAGCAGATTTGTTTTATGAGGTTCAGCGTTTGCCTGCTACCGAAATGAGCCCATTGATACAGTTATCAGTCGGTTCACAAGCTATCTCAACTGGATCTGGCGCCCTAAATCCGGAATATATGAAAAGATTTCCATTAAAAAAACATATTTACGAAGAAATTTGTTCACAGTTGAGATTGGTCATTATTGAAAATATGGTTAGACCAGAAGAAGTCCTTGTTGTTGAAAATGATGAAGGAGAAATTGTTAGAGAGTTCGTTAAAGAATCAGACACTATCCAATTATACAAATCAGAAAGAGAGGTTCTTGTATATTTGACCCATTTGAATGTTATCGATACAGAAGAAATCATGATCAGTAAATTGGCAAGGCAAATCGATGGTTCCGAATGGTCATGGCATAATATCAACACTTTATCTTGGGCTATTGGTTCCATATCTGGTACAATGAGCGAAGATACTGAAAAAAGGTTTGTAGTTACTGTTATTAAAGATTTACTAGATTTAACGGTCAAGAAAAGGGGTAAAGATAATAAAGCTGTTGTTGCATCGGATATTATGTACGTCGTGGGCCAATATCCTAGATTTTTGAAGGCTCACTGGAATTTTCTAAGAACAGTTATTTTGAAACTTTTTGAATTTATGCATGAAACTCATGAGGGTGTTCAGGATATGGCATGTGACACATTCATTAAGATTGTTCAAAAATGTAAATATCATTTTGTTATTCAACAACCCCGTGAGTCTGAGCCTTTCATCCAAACAATAATTAGGGATATTCAAAAGACAACTGCTGACCTACAGCCGCAACAGGTTCATACATTTTACAAGGCTTGTGGTATTATTATTTCTGAAGAAAGAAGCGTAGCGGAGAGAAATAGATTATTAAGTGATTTGATGCAACTGCCAAATATGGCTTGGGACACTATAGTGGAACAATCCACTGCTAACCCAACATTGTTGTTAGATTCTGAAACTGTCAAAATTATTGCGAATATTATAAAAACCAATGTAGCTGTCTGCACCTCAATGGGAGCAGATTTCTATCCACAATTGGGTCACATCTATTACAATATGCTTCAGCTATACAGAGCTGTTTCTTCGATGATTTCTGCTCAAGTTGCCGCAGAAGGTCTAATTGCTACGAAGACACCAAAGGTTCGTGGTTTGAGAACCATCAAAAAAGAGATTCTGAAGCTTGTTGAGACCTATATATCCAAGGCGAGAAATTTGGATGATGTCGTTAAAGTGTTAGTTGAGCCATTATTGAATGCTGTACTTGAAGACTATATGAACAACGTTCCTGATGCAAGGGACGCCGAAGTGCTAAATTGTATGACAACAGTAGTAGAGAAGGTTGGTCATATGATCCCACAAGGTGTTATTTTAATTTTACAGAGTGTATTTGAATGCACTTTGGACATGATTAACAAAGACTTCACAGAATATCCAGAGCATCGTGTAGAATTTTACAAGTTATTGAAGGTCATCAATGAGAAATCATTTGCTGCATTTTTGGAACTACCTCCGGCTGCCTTTAAATTGTTTGTTGACGCTATTTGTTGGGCGTTCAAACATAACAATAGAGATGTCGAAGTTAATGGTCTACAGATTGCATTAGACCTAGTGAAAAACATTGAAAGAATGGGAAATGTCCCATTTGCAAATGAGTTCCACAAGAATTATTTTTTCATTTTTGTCAGTGAAACGTTTTTTGTTTTAACCGATTCCGACCACAAATCCGGTTTTTCTAAGCAAGCTTTGTTACTAATGAAGTTGATTTCTTTGGTTTATGATAACAAGATTTCGGTACCATTATATCAAGAAGCTGAGGTACCACAAGGAACTTCAAATCAAGTCTACTTAAGCCAATATTTGGCTAATATGTTAAGTAATGCATTCCCCCATTTAACATCCGAACAAATCGCAAGTTTTCTCTCTGCATTAACTAAACAATACAAAGACTTAGTGGTCTTCAAAGGCACTTTGAGGGACTTTTTGGTGCAAATCAAAGAAGTCGGAGGTGATCCAACAGATTATTTGTTTGCTGAAGATAAAGAGAATGCATTAATGGAACAGAATAGACTAGAGAGGGAAAAAGCTGCCAAGATTGGTGGATTATTAAAACCTTCCGAACTTGATGATTAGAGGCGGTGGCGTATCATTCTTTAAATTTCCAATATTTTTTCCCTTTTATTAACTAGTCTCTAATTAATAACCACGGGGTTTTCATTTCTTTTTCACTTCATATTGTATGTAAATTGGTTCTTCAAAGTTCCAATACTCTAATATAGTACTAAATACTATTTAGCCAACTTCATGGAAAAGTAAAGAATATTATTTGAGGATTCTTAAGTGATTACCCATTTTATTGTTATTATTGATGTATGTACATGATTGTAGTAAAATACTTATACGCCTTATGCTCAAGTTTTTTTGATTGCATCTTGAATTTTAACGAAACTGTTTTTGGGCCCAGCCACAGAGCCTTTAACCCAAATAACATTATTTTCATCGTCGACTTTCAAAACTTTAACATTTTGGATAGTAACATGCTCGTTTCCCATATGACCAGGCATCTTTCTTCCTGGCAGTACCCTACCTGGGTCTTGGTTTTGACCATAAGAACCACCGTGTCTATGCATAATAGATGTACCATGAGATGCTCTCAAACCCTTGAATCCATACCTTTTCATCACACCAGTAAAACCTTTGCCTTTGCTGACTGATCTGACGTCAACATATTGGCCTTCTTTGAAAAAAGACGGTTTCAATAATGTGCCAGGTGGTATTAATCCCTTTTCATCTTTAACTCGGAATTCGGCCACATGCTCTTTTGGGTTAACAACTTTAGAAGCGAAATGACCAAGCATTTGTCTGCTAACTTTAGACAAATGCCTTGATCCGTACCCTACTTGACACGCGAAGTACCCATTGACCTCCGAAGTTCTATGCATTATTACTTCAACATTATTAACTTCTAATATAGTAGCGGCGCTTCTTTCACCAGTAGATTTATCAAAATAAGGCATCATTCCCTTCTTACGAGTAATTAAACCGCATCTTTTTGGTAGCCATTTTCTCGCATTTGCCAGTTCAGGTGAGTGATTAATCGCTGGAGCCTCGGTTGTTATACTGTTAGCAATACTAGGAGCCACTAGAAAAGGCCGAGTAGAAGAATATCTAACATGAAGTTTTGATATGCTAAATATTGATCCCTGTAGGAACTTCGACATGGCTATATTTGTTCTCTCTTGCTTTCAAAGAGTTGCCCTTTCTCGTCCCAGTTGTCAATTTATCGTCCATATATTTTTCAATAAAGTTCGTTTGACAAGGGATTACCCGAAAACAAATATCTCGCGACTGTAATAGGAGAAATGGCATTAGCATTTCAATTAAGGAAAGAAGAGGATCATCGAGAAACGAATTTATGGTGCTTATTTACTGTTACAACATTTCATGATTTTGAATTTTATTTATACATGTACATTCTCGTACGGTGTTATTTCGTAATTATGGGATGTGCCCAGTTGCTTCCTTAAGTCTTCCGTAGAAGCTTTAAAAGGTAAGGTTTCCCCCACACTAGGAGGCTGCAAGATGTCAGTGTCATCCAATAACCCACTAACACGGAAATTTATTGCATTTGACAACGTTGACGGCGGTTGTGATAAAGAAGATGATGTTGTAGTGGATGAGTTACCAGGGAGATATTGGGCCTTTATTAAATTTCTTAAAGATCCTGCAGGCTTATAGCGAGGTTTCATAGAAAGTTCTGATGGGTTGGTCATAACAACACTTTGTCTAAGCTGATATGGAAGGGGCGTACAAAATTGCTTTGTCAAAGATGTTGACGGTATTTTCGTAGGCGAACTGTAAAACATTTCAGGATGATCCATTGGATTCAACGCTGTCCCATTAAGCCTAGCTGTAGGTACATGTTTTAGTGTTTTTGGAGGTTTAGGCCTGCCTTTGAATGACGTCAAGGAATGCGAAGAGGTGGAATAAATGAATTGGGTAGGCGTGGGCAAATCTCCGATGTTCTCATAATTTTGAGGATGTTCTAACGGGAGGGGATAATTATAGTAGTAATTGTCATCATTGCTCTGGTTGCAGTGATCTATAAAATATGTAGGATATTGCTGAGCAGAAGTAAGATTTGACTGACCCGAACCCTCCGAAAGGGCCCGTACGGGAGCCTTTGCAGAGTGAATATGGCCCTTAGCGACCGTGTCAGAATATATTGATGAGGTAATTCTCGTTGAAAGACCATTCGGTGGTGGGAATGTAAGAGATAGAGACGATTCGGGAATCACTTTTTCTCTGGTTGCTACTTCTGAATATACTGACGATGCAATGTTTTTATTCTCTTGTGGTGCCGGCACTTGCAGATAATCAGTTGCATCTTCATATTCCTCATTGGCGCTGGAACTGGAATCAATTTCTTGGACAGTTGTACTTCCGAAGTGACTCTGTTCAATTAATGTAGTATCATTTGGATTGTCTTGAGAGCTCATATTTACACTTTTTCTTGTAGCGATGTTTAATTTAGAGTCACGCCGTATCGAAGAAGTTACAGAGGATCGTATCGTGCTATTACTTTTCTCAAAATAAATGTTATAAATGCTTCTTATTCTGTCAATATTTTCTTCCTCCTCTCTCGAACACTGAGGCTCGAGCCCGCTACGACTCGTATAATTCGATTTAAGTCGATTATCGTTGTTATGGCTGGACTTTTCATTTACATCAGGATTTGACGTACTATCACATCTTTGATCACAGTCTTGCCCAGTATTTGAGTGCTGTGGTGAAACAATCAGCTCAGAATTCTCTAACGATTCGAAAGAAATCTTATTCGAAAGGTCAATGTGCTTGGAGGGGACAGATAACTTGCTGTTATTCTGCGAAGCCAGTGAAGCAATATTATAAGCGGAGGGTGCATGCTCATTGATACGCCTCACATAATCTTTGAAAGATTGTGAGTTTTCGATTGACGGTTGCAAAAAATCGTCATAACCACCATAAATAAACCTCTTTTCTGTGGCATTGCTGTCTGAGTTTGCAGAATTCATAGAAGAATCCATCTTCGGTAAATAGTATAAATCGCCCTCAAAATTTGGGTCCAAATCCTGCATAGAAGGTTCCTTTTTGCATCTCCTATATACTACTATTAAAACGACGGATAGTACTATAATAATAGCACCAATGGGAACAGCAACGGCCACTGCAACAGTGACGTTAGATGAATCGGTTCTTTTCTGAAGAAATGTCAGTGATACGCGAGATTTGTCTGGTATAGCCTCTCTTTTTTGGCAAGAATTTTCTTTATAGCGGTAGTGACTAAACATGGACGCTTTATAGCATCTAAAGTAGGGGAAGCACTATTTCTCACTTGCAGTTACTATGAAGTATATTTCGATCGCACAAGTTGCTTTACTATGCTATTGCAGCCTAAGATAAAGGCAACAACCGATGAAACAAGAATAAAGGGTATACTCTTTTATGCAAATGCTCCTTTACGCGACTGGTCATTATTGAACATCGAACACTTTCGAATAGTTTAGTCTCAAATGTATCGAACGCGAAACTTTAAAAGCGCATTCTTGTTCTTTTTTCGCGACTTGCTCCTGTGATCGTCTTATTTCCGCTCCATATTATCTATTCTTTACTTAAAGCTTCCTAAAAATGCAGTCAGGATAAAAGCAAATGCTTCAATGGAGTTAATATATATACCGAAACAAGAAAATGAGTTCTATATATTTGTTCCATGGACTCATGAATCAAATTTGTAGAAAAATAAAATAGAAAAGATAAACGCCCTCCTTACTCATTGAGAAAAAGGGCAGAAAAGTTCCAAAAAATATGGCAAGCCCACAGTAACGGACAGCTTTACCTGTTTCTATGGAGACAACACCCGGATGGTTCTGGTAAAAGGCAAGAACCATGTTCGTTATAAGTTCTATAGGCAATAAAAGGCCCACAGTTCTTGATGTTGACCTCCCTCCGCCATTGATCTGTAAAGCTGCTTGCAGGTTTTAAAACAAAAAGAAAGAAAAGTATGTGAAAATGTATAGGAGGAAAGAAACATTTAACAAAAAGTCTTACTATGCGCTTTTTATACTGAGCACTCCGTTTCTACAAAATTTTCAATTTTTTTTTTCATATTCGTTAATCGTGATGAGAATACTAACACCACGAACTCAAATAGGAAGTTAACAATTTAGGGTAGGAGTGCCAGACTCTACCCATTATCCCTTTGTCATCGATGTAAAGCAGATATGAAGGCTTCTAGTAAAGCTATTAAATTAGTACTGGACCATCTGAAGTCCACGGGAAGAGTTCTTGGCTCCGTAGAGTCAGGAAATTCAGCAACAATAAGTGAGAAAACGGCATCTGTTAATAAGCAGCAGCAGTTGCAGGAAAAGAAACCTTCTGTCTTACAATATAGAAGCTACAATCCATATTTAGTTAAGGAGGATTTCCTGTCAATTCTGCCAGAAAATTTGTATAAAAAGAGGGGACAATTTACAAATGAGCTTGACTTTCAGTTGATGAAAGTCAGGGACCCTAAATACTTCCAGTTCAAGGATCAGTATTACTTGTTTTTTAATGATTATAACTCGCTTACTGAGTATATCAAATTAACAAAACACTCGCGAATAAACAAGATCAGGGTGAAAATGACGCCATTGGCGCAACCCTTGCCAACCCTGTTAACAAAATTACAAAGATATTCAAAAAATCTATATAACGCATTCCGATCATCTGAGCAATATTTTGAGGGACTAAACGAAAAAGTCGATGTTAGTGGAGAATTCACTACCAATCAGTTACGGAGTATCCTTGATTCGGTGGAAGAAATAGAAAATAAGTCCGTATTAGTCTGGAATATACCCACTAAATTACGGTCGCACGATATATTGAATTATTTTTGGTTTTACAATATAAGGTCTAGCTTCAAGATATACTGGGATGATGAAATGAAAAGAAATCTACGATTTATATCTTTCGAAAACTCGCATGATGCCTACCGCTTTAAAAGAAACTATCATGGATTATTGGCTAAAGAGCTATTGATCCTGTCAGAAAAGGGAGATGCAGCTGACTATTCGCTCGAAATGGACGATTCCAAAATATTAATTGAACATCTTAGTGAATGAATAACTTGAATCTTGTACGTAAATGCACACTTTCTCTATACATATATATATATTTATATTCATGTTAAAGCTCTCTCCATGATTCTCTCACCAACTCCCATCTGGTGGGCTCACCCGCTGATTTCGTATCTTCGTTCCTCAAGCTTTCATTCAATGAATAATGCGTTTTCGATGAATCTTGTTGTTCCTTCTCCAAAATAACAAATTTCTCCCATATCCCAGAGTTTTGCCACACCAGAACCAACGAATCGTCTTGTTCTCTATTATTAGAGTCTTGACACCAGCCAATTCTACATCTGTCTTTATAGAACTCGTTATCGTGAGTTACATCACCACTGTTGTCATTTCTGTGAGCGTCAAAGATTGGGTTCTTTAAGTGAGCATTGCATATCGACCACACAGAGTCCAAATACTTGGGCCTCCATAGGCCCTTCGGTATATAATTTTTCAAGGGATGGCTCGAACCATTGGCACGAGAGTGGTCTGGTGTATTCGTTTCTGTATTGGTTGTTTCAAAAATTTGGAAAATATGCAATGTTTGCTTATTTGACAATACGGCCAACTTACTACCATTGGGGCTGAAACTCATCTCGTAAATATCCGCCTTGTCCACCCCTCTTCTAAATTCTTTGATTAAAGTACCGTTATGCGTACTGAAGATTCTTATAAGTGTACCCTGGACGGAACATGTTGCTACCATGGTGCCTTGACGGTTCAGTCTAACCAGTTTGATGGGATTTTTATGTGCTTTAATGATGGAAGTGGGCAAAAGCGCTGATTCCTTCGGGTTTTGTGAATTATATTTTATTTGTGATAGGTCGGCTACTTGAATTTGGCCTACGCATTTATTCGATGGGAATGCAATGATTTCTAAGATTTTAGACTGTGACTGCGATGCTTGCGACTGGAGATGTTTGCTGCTACAAACGACATAGTCCACTGATCCATTGGGAGGGATATCCAAAATAGGACAAATTCTTTGAGGATTGGTTTGAAATTGGAAGATCTCTATTGTGTTCTCCAGGACTACCACAATATGAATCCTAGATAAAAACACGTCTTTAATGGAAGACATAAACTTCAAAGTAATCGTTTCCTTTTGCAAAAGATCATCCCAGATGATCAGTTTATTTAGAGCATGCCTTGGTCGTTTACCACCTCCGACTAGTGCGATGTAATTCGTACGATAAAGCATCCTGGTATAGCCAATCCCAGTGCCCCTGGATTGGTTGGTCCCAGACTCTTTAAATGTTTTCGATAGCTTACTAGTCAATGGATCTGTATTGAAAATACGAAATCCATTCTCTAACGCCACGCTGAAACACGAATCATCTTGGTTAAACGAAACGCTCAAAAATTTTGGTTTCCTCCTGTTGTTGACTGCCTCCCTTATAGGTCGACGAACATCCATCTGCTAGTTATGTATGCTTATAGTTGTCCTCTAATAATCGCTGCCTTTCCAGATCTTCTGGTTTCTCTTCCCTTTAACAATAGCCACCGCAGTACGTATTACTAAGGTAAATAAATATAACCGGCTTTACAAGCCAGAAAGCCGTGATCACGTGATTATCAATTTCTTTATTTCATTTCGCTCAGATACTGCCAAAAGCCCCTGATCTTGAACACAAAGGTAAAGAACGTTAATATGAACCTGGCTATCATCAGTAGGATAGGCTCATTTTCTCTTTTTAACTCAGGCCCCTTTCTTGCACTGTTACCATAGGATCTTACCAATTTGCATTATTTCCGCCAACTAGCGGATATCCGCTGTATTTCCGCGCTTCTATATGCTATGGCTGGAAATACAATAAAAAGTGTCAAGCAGAACCATTACATTAATTTAAAGAAAAATGTCTTATATCAAAGAATCGGCACTGTATCAATTGATTATATATAATGCTAGAGTTTCCGTACCCTCTTGCAACGTCCTTTAAATCTTGTATCTTTTCTTCTACAATTGTAGTAACACCACGTCTACATTAGTATCTAAATTGCAGCCCAATGAAAGGCGAACCTAAGACTTACAGCATGAGCGACCTCTCATACTACGGTGAGAAAGCACAACAACAGAACGAGAAACAGCAAAAACAATATGTTGTGAGACGAAATTCTACGCAGTCAACATCAAAACAAAACGTGAGCGTGGTGCTCGAGGACAACGCCAGCGAAAGTAATGAACTACCTAAAGGGTTTATCTTGTACGCATCTTTGATAGCATTGGCTTTGTCGCTGTTTCTGGCAGCCTTGGATATCATGATAGTTTCTACAATCATTGAAGAAGTAGCTAAACAGTTTGGATCGTACTCTGAGATCGGGTGGTTATTTACCGGGTATAGCTTACCAAACGCTCTGTTGGCGTTGATATGGGGAAGAATTGCCACACCTATCGGATTCAAGGAGACCATGCTATTTGCTATTGTCATTTTTGAAATCGGGTCGCTGATCTCTGCTTTAGCAAATTCAATGAGAATGCTCATTGGTGGTAGAGTTATTGCTGGAGTCGGCGGTTGTGGTATTCAAAGTTTATCGTTCGTCATTGGTTCAACCCTGGTAGAGGAGTCGCAGAGAGGCATACTAATTGCTGTTTTGAGTTGTTCGTTTGCTATTGCATCTGTTGTTGGGCCTTTCCTTGGAGGAGTTTTCACCTCCAGCGTCACATGGAGATGGTGCTTCTATGTTAATTTACCGATCGGTGGCCTAGCATTTTCTTATTCCTGTTCTTTTATAACCCAGGTTTAAGTACATTTCAAGAGACAATGGATAACATCCGCAAATTTCCATCACAGTTTATCGAAATTGTTCGGAATGTAGCATATCATTTATTGAAAATCAAAGGGTTTAGCAAACTTAATGGGTGGAGAAAGCTGTTCATGGAATTGATTTTCATGTATGATATTATCGAGTTTGTGTTTTGTTCAGCTGGATTCACATGTATTCTATTGGCTTTCACATTTGGCGGTAACCGGTATGCTTGGAACTCTGCATCCATCATTATTCTTTTCATCATCGGTATAGTCCTGGTAGTGTTAGCAGGTATCTATGATTTCCTTGTCTTCCCCAAATTTAATATAGTGAAAGCAACACCACATTACCAACCATTAATGTCATGGACAAATATCAAGAAACCAGGTATTTTCACGGTTAATATAGCCTTGTTTCTCACTTGTGCAGGATATATCAGTCAGTTTACGTATATTGTGCAATACTTCCAATTAATTTACAATGATTCCGCCTGGAGAGCCGCTGTACACCTGGTTGCTTGCATTATTTCTACAGTCGTTACAGCAATACTTTGCGGTGTTATCACCGACAAAACCCGCCAAATCAAACCGATTATTGTTATTTCAAGCATTTTTGGTGTTGTTGGTGCGGGTATATTAACCCTATTGAACAATAATGCCAATAACTCTGCTCACATCGGCCTTTTGATATTACCTGGCGTTGCTTTCGGTGGTTTGGCACAAAGTTCCATGCTCGCTTCTCAAATTCAGTTAGACAAGAAGAGCCCAACTTTTCGATCAGATTTTGTCTCTATTACCACTTTTAACACATTTTGCAAAAATCTAGGTCAAGCACTGGGAGGTGTCATCTCTAACACTGTTTTCAGTGCTGCTGCTATCAAGAAATTAACCAAGGCTAATATTCAGCTCCCAGATGGTACCACGGTAGACAATCTGGTAATCTATAGGCAGACCAATTTCGATGGCTCTCATTCCAAATTGGGCAATATAATTTCTGAATCTCTCACTGACGTCTTTTACATGGCATTAGGATTTTATGCATTATCTCTCATTTTTGCTGTTTTTGCTTCAAATAAGAAAGTCACAGCAAGCCTGAGATAAGTTAAGCACGATCTAGAAGGTGGCGAGCCTCAAAGTATAAAGCTGCAGAAAAAATAAACATGACTTTTAGTAATTGGCTGTTTAGCTTGCTGAATTGTGTACCACAACTAACGATAACAGTAAGAGGGTAATCCGAGACAGTATGAGTACAGCTATTAAATAGTTAATTTAGATTTTTATACTGGTATGATAAACGACGTTCATATAGCAAGAGCGTCAATGCCTCTATGTCACCTTCAATAGAAGTTTCCCTTTTTATTTCGACTTTTGTTTTTGTATTTTTCGGCGTCTGCCTTGTTCCATTTTTAAGGCGCCAAAAATAAAATAAGATGAAGAACGATTAGTACTCAAAGAACACTTTAATCCTTGGAAACAAAAAAATAAAAAATCAAAAGTTGAAGGAAGGTCAAATTTTCTTCCTCCAACGATAATAATAATACTTGCTTATATAACTCTTTTAAAGTTTTACAAAACTTTGGATCAGAAAAAAAGAAAAAAATATGGCTACTCGCCATTTATATTACAGATATAACTCCAAAAGCTCTAACAAAAATATCAATTCTAGCGGAAATTCTACAGAGGTTGACCGTTTCATTCCAAAATCAGTTTCGAGAAATGCTTATAAGTCTATTCCAATGTTAAATGGGTTTGACATAAGTTACTCAGAACTTTGCGAGAAATCTCCTTCACCTGAGCGGCTATCATCCCCTGAATTCTTTAACGAACTGCGAAACACCGGGCATTACGAATCAATCAGTACAACAAATGAGTTTTCCATGTCAAGTATCTCTAGCTCTTCTGAGAGTCAAGTTACCAGAAGTGGAAGTGCAAGAGCTTCAAGAAACGATTATTCAAAATTAACTAAAGAGCAAAAGGACCATAGAAAGAATATTGCACATTCTCTTGGTTTTCAATTGCCCGACCGTGTCTTTACGTTTGAGACCACAAGTGCTGAAATTCTGGAAAAGAATAAAGCCATCAAAAATTGCTTTGGACCAGGAAGTTGCGCCGAAATAAGATCAACCTTTGACTTTAGTACACTCTCGCCCGATGTTGCCCGTTATTATATCGCTAATTCTAACGCAAGATCAGCTTCCCCACAAAGACAAATCCAAAGACCTGCTAAACGAGTAAAGTCACATATTCCATACCGTGTATTGGATGCACCTTGCCTGAGAAATGATTTTTATTCGAACTTAATTTCTTGGTCAAGAACCACAAACAACGTTTTGGTGGGACTGGGTTGCTCCGTATACATCTGGTCTGAGAAAGAAGGAGCGGTATCTATATTGGACCATCAATACTTAAGTGAAAAGAGGGATTTAGTGACATGTGTCTCATTCTGTCCTTACAATACTTATTTTATTGTTGGTACAAAATTTGGCCGTATTCTTCTTTATGATCAAAAAGAATTTTTTCATTCCAGCAACACAAACGAAAAGGAACCAGTATTTGTTTTCCAAACTGAATCCTTCAAAGGAATATGTTGCCTAGAATGGTTCAAACCAGGTGAAATTTGCAAATTTTATGTTGGAGAGGAAAATGGCAATGTGAGCCTCTTCGAAATAAAGAGTTTGCATTTCTCCATAAAAAACTGGAGTAAAAGACAAAAACTCGAAGATGAAAATTTAATAGGATTGAAACTTCATTCCACTTATCAAGCTCAGGCACAGCAAGTCTGTGGTACGTTATTAAGAGCTTATGCTTTCACATACCCTTTTTTGATATAGCGCTTATTCTTTCATTATGAAAAATACTAACAAATATTTTCTACAGGTATTTCTCTGAATGAACATGCAAACCTGCTTGCAGTCGGCGGTAATGATAATTCTTGTAGCTTATGGGATATTTCCGACTTGGATAAACCTATTAAAAAGTTTGTTCTTCCACATAAAGCGGCTGTGAAGGCCATTGCCTTTTGTCCTTGGTCGAAGTCTTTGTTGGCTACGGGTGGTGGAAGCAAAGACAGATGTATTAAGTTTTGGCATACATCGACAGGCACATTGTTGGATGAGATTTACACCTCGGGACAGGTGACGTCTTTGATATGGTCGTTGAGACATAAACAGATTGTTGCTACTTTTGGATTCGGTGATACCAAGAATCCTGTATTAATAACACTATACTCATATCCAAAATTATCAAAACTACTCGAAGTTAGGTCGCCCAACCCTTTGCGTGTACTGAGCGCAGTAATCTCTCCAAGTTCCATGGCAATTTGCGTTGCCACTAACGATGAAACGATAAGATTTTATGAACTGTGGAACGATAAGGAGGAAATAATTAATGAAATTCAAGAGAGTGGGATTTATGGATCTAATATTATAGAGTATATGGAGGGTATCGAAACAACACATAACAAAAGAATAAGGTAATATAAAAAAAGGATATTCATTGCACGCACAAACCAAATACTTCAAATAGCAAACTAACAGCAAGAATATATAAAACTATACATACGTATACATAAAAAAAATAGGGAAAAAAAAAAGGAAACCATATGAGTTTGAATGAGGCGACGTGCCATATTAAACAATTATATTTTAACACTTCCGCACTGCACCTATTTAGTTGGCTGATTTGTGACGTTTTTAATTCCGATCGGCTTGAAACAGCGAAGGGTCCTGGAAAATTAAGATAATAAAACGAAATGAAACCCAGCAACGTTAGATGATGCTCAAAAAAATATAGAGACAGAGAAAAAACCAGAATACAAAGAGCTGTTTAAGTGGTCAATATCCCAGGTACACCGAGCCCAGTCACATCGAACTTATAATGGATGCAAAGAAAAATACTGGTGAAGCCAATAATGATGTATTGGAAGAGGAAGCAGCGATTCAGTTGATTGCACCAGGTATAGCGAGAAACTTAACACAAGAAGTCATTACCGGTATCTTCTGTAATGTAGTAATATATCCTCTTCTTCTAATATATTTTGTCTTAACTTTCCGTTACGTGACTACAAATATTGTACCTTATGAATTTATAGATGAAAAGTTTCACGTTGGCCAAACTTTGACCTATTTAAAAGGTAAATGGACTCAATGGGACCCTAAAATAACAACCCCCCCTGGAATCTATATTTTGGGTTTAATTAATTATTATTGTATAAAGCCCATATTCAAGTCGTGGAGCACACTAACCATACTAAGATTAGTTAATTTACTTGGAGGGATTATCGTTTTCCCCATTTTAGTACTCAGGCCAATATTCCTTTTTAATGCCTTAGGTTTTTGGCCCGTTTCATTAATGAGCTTCCCATTGATGACAACTTATTATTACTTATTTTACACCGATGTGTGGTCTACAATTCTGATATTGCAATCACTCAGCTGCGTGTTAACATTACCGTTTGGCCCCGTGAAGAGTATATGGTTGAGTGCTTTTTTTGCTGGTGTAAGCTGTCTCTTCAGACAAACGAATATCATTTGGACGGGATTTATAATGATTCTTGCTGTTGAACGCCCAGCCATTTTACAAAAACAGTTCAACACGCATACATTCAATAACTATTTGAAATTATTCATTCATGCTATTGACGATTTCTCCAACCTTGTGCTGCCCTATATGATAAATTTTGTTTTATTCTTCATTTATCTGATTTGGAACAGATCCATAACACTAGGTGATAAGTCCAGTCACTCAGCAGGCCTGCATATAGTACAAATATTCTATTGTTTCACATTCATCACCGTTTTCAGTTTACCTATATGGATATCTCGTAATTTTATGAAGTTGTACAAATTAAGAATAAAACGGAAGCCAGTACAAACTTTTTTTGAATTTATTGGTATTATGCTAACCATAAGATACTTTACAAAAGTTCACCCATTTTTGTTAGCAGATAATAGACACTACACGTTCTACCTCTTCAGAAGATTGATAGGCAACAAAAGTAGACTAATCAAGTACTTTTTTATGACACCAATCTATCATTTCTCTACTTTCGCATACCTTGAGGTGATGAGACCCAACCAGCTCACCTTTCATCCCATCACTCCACTCCCCATCAAAGAACCTGTACATTTACCCATACAACTGACACATGTATCGTGGACGGCCTTAATAACATGCACCATGGTAACTATCGTTCCATCACCCTTATTCGAACCTCGTTACTATATATTGCCCTATTTCTTTTGGAGAATATTTATTACCTGCAGCTGCGAACCTTTGATAAAGGATTTAAAACCTGCTAAAGAAGGCGAAAACCCAATTACCATAAGCAGTACGAAAAGACTGTTCATGGAATTTTTATGGTTCATGCTCTTCAATGTCGTTACTTTAGTTATCTTTTCCAAGGTCTCATTTCCTTGGACCACTGAGCCCTATTTGCAAAGAATAATATGGTGAACAAAATTGATTATAGCTGCAAAAAGACGTTCTATAAATGTTTACTAGTAGTATTTATTTTCTTTTTTTATTTCTATCTTTTAGTGGCCAACCGTTTTGTATATATTGATTTTTCTTCGTAGTGGCCTCAAACCGTTTGAGCCACTTAATGGCAAATGATAGCGAACTTTCTCCTGCTTTTAGGAATACTCTTATAGACATAATGCATTGATTTCCACGAACGTTCATGGTTGGTAAACGTAAGGGAATTGTGCTATATATATATATATATATATATGATAATATTGTATAAATTTCTTAAGGTTGAAACCTACCTAGAACAGTTTAATAGAAATAAATATTGTCCAAATTTCTTTTTGGTTGTAGAATGTTAATTGTGATATTTCATAAAGCTATATTTTCAAATTCTTCTCTCGCTTCTTCCACTTTAGCATCATCACTTCTTATTTCATTTTCTTCCTTTTTGTTCATTTCTTCTGTTTGCTTATTTACATCATCGTCTTTTTTTGCTGATTCTGTGACATGTTCGTTTTCAACGTGTTCTTTTTCTTCAACCTTTGGTTGCTTTTCGTCTTCTTTCCTCTCGCTTTCTTGTTTAATGTCTACATTATCAGCTTTGATTTCATGCTCTGCTTGTCCAAGGCTTTCTGTATTTACAGTTGTAGTCTCCGCTTCGCTAGGTTCTGTTTTCACAATTTTGACAGATTCGTGATCTTGAACAGATTGTACATCTGCACTACCACTATCTTCGCCCTTTATGGATTCTGCGTTGAGGGTAGAAGGCTGTTCAGCTGCCACTTTCTTTTGCGAGGCAGGCATGTATTTCTGCTCCTGCAAGGATGTGTCAGGTTGAGATTTTTGCTGTTGTGATCTCAAGTTTTCTTGATACTTGATCCACGTTCTTCTTTTTAAAACTTCGAAATAATCTTGTATAGGACCATTAGATTTCTTATCCCTGAAGACCAATTCACCATCACCGCTAAAGTAGTCGTCATTGTCATCTACTAAATACCAATTACCAGCTTCCAAATCGTTGGCAAACGATAACAGAAATTCACCCCAATTTTCAGCAATGACAAATTTCGTATCGAAGTCCCTCCCAAATGTTATAATTTGAGCATATTTACCATTTGGACCAGGCGCCAAGTCAACACCGATATGGTTACCGGCATTGTCCGTTATTAAAGGAATCCAAGCAGGATGTGCATATACCGGTTGCACTGCATTTGGAGGAATAGATTTTTGATCTGGGATATTTGGCAGTTTGAACTTGTTACCATTTAGTCTTTCCATAGATGAAGAAGAGCCAGTAGATGTAACATGGGATAAACCTTGTTGAGATCTTTTGTTTAGGTTCTTTGCGACGTTTCTCCAGGCCTGAGTCATAGCTACAACCTGATCTAGTGTCATTAGTTGGAAGCCATAAAACAAGCCAGAAGTACCGGTCATCGATTCTAAATCTTCTTGGCCATCATGAATTTTGAAAGACGCTTTTACTGGGTTGGGAAAGCTAACTTCCAAGTCTTCCTCTGCGTGAGTGATATCGTTTTGGGTGCAAGGATCACTCAAAGTTGCATTTAAATCTGGATTATGTTCACTGGTCCAAAAATCGATGTGTCTCCAAGCTAAGAGGGTTTCAGAGACACCATCGTTTGACTCCGTGGACGTAAATTCATCAATATTTATGTCTTCATTAGATGGCACGCCATTTTGAAATCCCATGCTCATTTCCTCATCTACACTATTCAAATGCATTTGAGAGGGATTTACCTGACCATTGTTGCTGTTTAAACGTTTACCCATGTTAAAAGTAGGCGTTTCATCGGGGTTATACTCTGCATAATGGTCGTCAGTGCTGAGGGAGTATACCCATTCTTTAACTTTTCTTTTGAATAGATCCATTTTATACTAAAAAATTCTGCCAAGTTGTCGCCTATAGAACGAATGTGCGTTTATTTTGTATTTTCTTTGCGTATTGATAGTATAGCTAGTCCTTGTATATTTTCAATTTTTCGATAACTTTAGTCGAACACGAAAAAAAATAATTAGCGGATTTAATTTTGTACCTTTATTTTCAACAGGCTTGATTCTTGAATGGCGTATTTGCAAATATTTCAATATTGAGAGAAGCTAAAATTTCTAAGAATGGACTTGCGTTTGAAGATTGCGTAGCAGCGCAAAGAATTGATTAAAATGTAATTTACTCTGGAAAGAAAACACAACCTTTTCAGTTGCGGTGCAAAAACATTCTTTTGATCTCGAAGTAGGAAAACTGACATTAGAAAAAGAAAAAAAAAACAATCTGCGAATTATGCATTTCTTTTTTTCGCTTTTTTATTTTCTTTTTTCTTTTTTTCGACCTCCAATAGGGCTTTGGAAGCCCTATATGTAATCTAGGGTAATGACATATGTCACGTGCTTTAGGGCTTGGTGCCTTTATTTTTATGATTATGTGACAAGGATCTAAGGGGGTTTTCCAGATACGGGAAAAAATAAATAGTACACTATCCTAAAAAGGAATGTAATTAACTTATGATGTACAAACGGTGGTGCAATGCATGTTAAGCCCTGCAGGTAAATGGATCAGTGCGGAGTACGCATCTTTTGCGATGTTCCCATGTAGATTGGAGCCTCTCTACTTCGTTCTAACTCTCCTCTGTTGTCATAAAGGCCTGCGATTAGTAAGGTGGAGGGTATCTGAAGTTAATGCTAGGATTTCAAATGTATAGCTTTTTTTTCTCTTGAACAAATAACGAAATCCTCTACAAAAGGTTTCTATTGAAAGTTCCCAATAAGCAGCAAATTCTTCTTCCTCTACTTATCTGTAGTTTTTTTTTTAAAAAAAGTTAATCAGAGGCTACTACATCATTGCGCTAAAAAAAAGTAACAGATTTGCGATGTCATACGGCGGATCGGCATCCCAAGATATAGTGACAAAATTGATTAGAAAAATCCAAAATACGTCTGTGTCTTGCACCAAGAGGGATGAAAATCTAGATTCTTTTAATCAACACTTGAAAATGAGTCTTAAAGTTGCGCATAATACGAAGACATGTGCAAAGCATTGCCTTCATCGACAGGTATTCAAGAATACGTATCGGAAAAGAAAAGCAGTGGAAGATCAAAGGAAAAACTTGAACACGCAACTTAGGCAAAAATTTGCGTCGCCGTCAGACAATTTGCTTTCACCATGCTCTAGAAAACTGAATGATCACAAGTCAAAACTTTTCTCAGCCAAATCGCAACCCAAAACACTGGAGTTTGTGCGGGGCAAACAGAATATACCACGCAAGCCGAATGTAGACATTTAATTTAACGGATGATGATCATAAATTGGCCTATTTTTTTGCTGTATGTGTTACATATTATACTATATACGTTCTCCAACAATACAAGATGATACGGGGTAATACTCCTTATTCTTATTCTAGAAGACATACAAATATTTATGTTTTACGCATCGCTTTCTTTCCCTTTATTTTGTATTCACAAGTATATGGCATCTTAACATTGTTACTCAATTCTTAAAGATAATATCTAGCCTTCGCTATTTATTTGCCCCTTCCATCGATTCTTGCATCCACTACGGTATTTAGCAACAATGCTTCATTATCCAAGATGACTCTATTTGGAGAGCTAGCCAAGATCTTTGCAATGTCCCTGGCTGTATCTAATCTTTTCAATTCCACGTAGTCTCTTGATTTCTTGATGGCTTCACCAATCAGTTCGGCGGATTTGGCTTCACCTTGTGCCCTCACTACCATACCTTGTTTTTCTTGTCTGGCTTTATCAACTACAAATGCAGCCCTTTGAGCATCTTGTTGGGCAATTTGCTTTGCTTCTACAGCGTTCGTAAACTCTGGCGAAAAAGTCATGTACGTAATAGAAACATCATCCAGTAGGATATTGAATTTGCTTGCACGACGAACCAAATTCTCGCGAATCAACCTGGAAACTTTTTCTCTTTGAGTGATTAATTGTGACGCATTAAATTGGGCCACTACAGCCTTTAAAACTTCATTAACAATGGAAGGCAACACTCTTTCATCGTAATCCTGACCTAAGGTTCTGTATATGGTGGGCAATTGCACCACATCCGGTCTTGAAAGTACTCTACAGGTGATATTCACCATTTGTAAGTCTTTGGTACCTGTTAAAGAAGCAACATTACGAGGTTTTGCTCTCACATCATAAATAATTGGTGTGTCAAGCCAAGGGAAAATGAAGTGAGTACCTTCATTAAATATCCTAGAGGAAACACCATGTATTCTGGAATAAACAATGGCTCTATGACCACCATCTACATTGAACAGTGCATTGTTAATGAACAGTGCACCACCTCCGAGTAAAAGCAAACCTCCCAAGCCTGCAAATGCCCCCCTTGGTGAAGGCACTTGACCTCTGCCTCCGGTTTGCTGTACCTTGGACAATTGTTTTTGGAACGCCTTTGCGTACCTTTGGAACTCACCAGGTGATCTATTCATCAGCACTAAATTATATTCTTTTCTAGCAGCCGCTTGCTTTTATTTCGTGAGCTACTAAAATACAACCTCCCCTGCAAAACTCTTCTGAAGTACTTTATGGTTTATGAATTGCCCTTTTTTGCTATTATTTCCCTTAGATGCCAAAATGCGCGATACAAGAAAAGTTTGCCACTCTATGTCGTTGATAGTGATTATGCAACACAATTACATGCAAGCTATTAAAATATCGATTAAATGTATACGGCCACATCGCAGTATTACTCATAGCAATAGAGGAAGTAGAAAGTATTAAATGGGGCCACTCAAATTGCACACACTGCTTTATGTAATCTGATTTCATTTCTATACAAAGAATATCTCTCTTACCCGGCTGTCAAGTATAATCGAAGGGCCCTTCATAAAAGGGTTCTTTAAAGAACGATCAGCTGAAGCTGTGATAATAAATGCTACATAAACGCATGCCCTTAAAACTGTATAACCATGTCTAATAATTATCCTTTGCATCAAGCCTGCATGGAAAATGAGTTTTTCAAGGTACAAGAGCTGCTACACTCCAAACCTTCCTTGTTGCTACAGAAGGACCAGGATGGCAGAATCCCTTTACACTGGTCAATTTCTTTCCAAGCACATGAAATTACCAGTTTTTTGCTTTCTAAAATGGAAAATGTTAACTTAGATGATTATCCAGATGATTCTGGATGGACACCTTTCCATATTGCTTGTTCAGTGGGGAATTTGGAGGTGGTAAAGTCTCTTTACGACAGACCTCTAAAGCCTGATCTAAATAAGATAACCAATCAAGGAGTTACATGCTTGCACTTGGCGGTTGGTAAGAAATGGTTTGAAGTATCCCAATTTTTAATTGAAAATGGTGCGTCCGTAGGAATTAAAGATAAATTTAATCAAATTCCATTGCATAGAGCTGCGTCGGTGGGTTCTTTGAAATTAATTGAACTATTATGCGGTTTGGGCAAAAGCCCTGTAAATTGGCAGGATAAGCAGGGTTGGACCCCACTATTTCATGCTTTGGCTGAAGGGCACGGTGACGCAGCTGTATTGTTGGTGGAAAAGTATGGTGCAGAATATGATCTTGTAGATAATAAAGGCGCTAAGGCAGAAGATGTTGCCCTTAATGAACAGGTTAAAAAGTTTTTCCTAAATAATGTATAAGATTTCAAAACTACATATTAGAGAACTTTACATACCAATATTATTCTCAAAAAGTAACTCACAAGCGTAGTAGATCCCGCTGTAACCCCCATCAGCTGGTATTTGGTCATTTTCCCCGACCGATGCAATCAACAGTAGTCCGTTTTGTTTGATGATCCTAGCCAACGACGGGCATATCTTCAGTACTTCATATGGAAGCGTTACACCTAACAAATTATTGTTCATAGCAAATTGAACCATTGTATGTATGTTTATTAGTTCCGTGTTCAAATACGACATTTTTTGAGGATTCACGGCCAGTTCCTTTAAACAATTAGGAGTATCACCTACAAATTTGCCTGTGGTTGAATCTCTGAGTAGACTTTTCATTTGTAACAAAACCGGAAAATTGGGTTGTTTCCAGTTAAGGATCGAGCAAGCTTCCCAATTGCATGAACTGAAAACTATTTGGCGCATATTCCCACTTCCGCTGTGACGCAAAAAACGTTCATGCTCGAAAATGATTAGTAAAAGCTTATCAATGAATTGATTGATATTTATAAATGGCGATATTTTGATGGGAATTGTGTCAATTTCCTTATCTGTAGGAAAATATACACCGATTACCAGCTGGACTGACCCGGGAATCACTTCTAGTAGGCTTCTGAGAGGCACCACTCTCGAAGATAAGTATTGTTTCAATGTTACTTCATCGAAGCTTCCATCAATTTTACCGAAGTCATAATCCACTACTTTTTCCAATTGTTCTTTCGTTAAATCATTTAACAGAATCTTCGTGCCTTTGAATTCAACGTATGGTTTTGGCGCAGCCACTATGGTTTCATCATTCAGAGCGCAAACTAATACACTAATAAAACTGCCATTCAACGATGAAGAAGTAACAAAATTACCGTCTTTACTAGAGGTCATTAAATCACTTCCTGTAGATTTCCAATACGGCTCATATTTTATGATTTTCAGTGGATTTCCCGGATAAGGAAAAATAATTTGGTAATCCAAAGTGAGAGATCCAATATTATTTAGCCTTGTGTCGAATAAGGGTAACTTCACGGTTGCAATACTATTTATTGCCACCTTCTTGAAAAGGAATGGCATTGCCGTTGTTTTGGCAATTATCCTTGTGCCAAATGAAGGAAATATCTCGAAATCCATTGAAAAATCGTCGATTGAATTTACTTGGAAAATTATCTCTCCATCATCATGATCTTCACTAATTTCATCATCATCTTCTTCATCATTCGTTTCACTGATATCCTTACAAAAGTTATTAATTTCGCCAGATCTAACAGGTAAAATAACATTTCGGGGTATTATTTCAGGTAAGTTAGAGGATAAAGTAATTCTGCCTGGTGATGATGACATAATAATGCCGTTATCCTGTGTCAACTTGATAGACTCGAGACCTGGCCTTAACTTTAGTTTGATGAAAATTTTTTTCTCCAAAAAGTTATGACCATATTTCCTTAGTGGAATGATTGGCGGTGGTAAAGCAAAATCGGGAATGCTATCTTGGATGTCTAAATCAAATTTGTCATTATTTGGGGTTAAATCTATTGTATTAAGGCGTTGCGTACTAGACTGCGAATTTATTTCATTCAGGGGTGCGGATGGCAAATTTAATGGCCTTTGTAAAAGTGCATTCAAAACATCAACGTGGCTCTCCCATAAGGCGTAAAAAAGTGGCGAATGGCCGTTGTCATCTTCAATATCCAGACGTGCATTATGTTTCAATAGTTCAGTAATAACTTCAGAATGACCTGAACGAACAGCGTAAAAAATGGGCGTCCATTTATTAAACCCATCAATTTCGTTGGGATCCGCCCCATAACGTATCAATAGTTGAATTAATTGTGGATCGCCGCCAATTTTGGCCACTATATGAAGAGTGCATAAACCTGTTGAGTTCTTTTTGAAAAGCGGTTGACACAAATGTTGTGAACTTTTGTTCTTGGCATTATCAGCATTTTGCTTACTCCGAATTTCTAAAAGTAACTTGGCGGCGTCATGATTATTAAATTTACAAGCAACATTTAAAGGATCGAACTGGACTTTAGTAGAGCTAATTACATTCTTACTATAATCCAAAATTGGCTTTTCAATGGGTGATGCGTTCGCACCACCAATAGTCAGCAGATCCCTAACAACATCTATATGGTTGTTAGTGATAGCCAAAACCAAGGGTGTCTTAGAATCACTATCAATAGGATCAACGTCCTCTAAAAGATTGGTGATTAGCAACGAGTGAACAAATTCCAGTTTTCCTAGCTCTGCAGCATAATGTAGCGGCACCCGCGAATGTATATCTTGGGCATTCAGTAGTTTTTGTACTGTTTCTTTAGATAACTTTGATGTTGTTAATGCCTCATCTAGAATAAATAAGCGTGATTTTTCTGGACAACTTGCAGCCTCGTGAAATACGTTTTTTCGTGAAAATACTTGATCATCTTCGTCACAATATGACAGATCAATATGATCCTGATTGCTTTTATAGAAAATATGCAGAGAGTTATCGTCCAAAGGACTAGCCACCAGTAATAAAAACAGCGTCGTTAAGCACTCCTTCAACAAAGAAAAGACATTTTTATGAAAAGATTCTGAGGAATTTTGTAGCAGATATGTAAATATCTTGGTTTCTCTGAAGTTTCTTAGTAGTGCATGCTTTCTTTGAACATCTTTCACCGTGGCTATATTCAAAATTTCCTTATACCAGTTTTCGATTTCCATCTCGATGTCCAAGGAGGAGGAAGATGCTTGAAAAAGATGTTCAAGTTGGTTTTCCAAAATTTTTGATGTTGTTAATTCATAATTATTGTGTAATGTGTTATTATTATTATTATTATTGTTGTTGTTATTATTGTTATTATTATTATTGTGTTTATTATTGTTGCTGGTATTATTGTCGTCATCATCGTCATTAGTAAACGTACTGGATTGTATGTCTGCCCTTCTATTGTTGTTGTCAATATCATTCAGCTCTAAGAGAATATGTAAAGTTTCATCGTTTAATTTTAGTGGCCCATCTCTGGTAAAAATTGGTTGAATGGAAACAACAGTAGCAAGGTAAAAATCTTTATCGTGAGATTGAGATCTCTTGTCCCATTTCTTCAGAGCTTTTGAAAATCCCGTTTTATTTAACTCAACATACTGCTCCAAATTTCTAAGATCCTTTTGAAACTTTTTGAAAGCCGCATATAAGTTTTTAAATGAGGTAGCTTGGTTTGAGTTTAGCTTACCATTTATCTTATAATCTTTATATTTTGAGTGTAATATATTGAATTTTATTCTTAAATCGGACTCTCTCGCCAAATAATAACCATTTACTTTTTCCAGCTCCCTCTCTAGTTTAAAAAAAAAGGCAGCTTTATTTTCTTGCAGTCTCTGATGTATAATTTTTTCGTCGATGTCATCTAATGTTAAATGCAAATCCATATCTGAACTAGCCTTTAGCGTGGGAATGGCCAATTGTTTGATAAGTTTCTTTAGAGCCTTATAATCAATAAAATGGCTGTTGTACTCCGCCAGTTCCAACTGCCTGGCTTCCAAATACTTGCCGAATTTCATTGCACGTTTATCTCTCTATGTTACCTCCAAAGGGTTATTCTTTCAAAAAGCTCAATCACTGTGGAACCGAAAAATATTGTTATGAAGATTTTTTGAGCAGTATGTATGTCTTGTCAAAAGCTCAACTAGTGCAGCTGATGTTGCTTAAAAAAATAAAAACCAAATTTCTGTACTTTGCTCTTGTACGTTGCACAAAGAAGATTATGTAACAAACTTGAAGGGACTCTCAAAAACTTGCTATAAATTGTACAAAAGCCTCAATATCACCTAGTGGTGGTTCTATACCTGTCTCGAGCCATCGCCAAATAGCTGATAAATTTGATTAATTTCTGCCCTTATTCGCACGTGCCATAACACCTGTACCTCTCACGCTAAAGACCTTTATGATCAAGGAAACTTGTTGCTGCAGAGGAAATCGGAGGTAATGAATTGTGATAAGGCACATCACATCAATTTTTCTTGCATTCTTGCATAGAAAGATAGGCTGATGCAATTAGCGCGTTTCAATCGCGTGCCAAAGACGTATATACTAAGCAATATAACCGAATTGATTAAGTAGTTGGTTAATTGTATATTTTGTGATAAAGATGGTTAACTGACTTAGGCGGACATAATAGTAGAAAATCTATATAATTTTTCCCATGCAGTTGTTATTACAAAATGCAATTCTTGAGATAGCACAAGCAAGAATAATAGGGCACGGTACGTTCATTCACGTAGCGTTAGCTAGTGCTGCCACAAGGTAAACATACGATTATATTCATTTTTGAAACGGAAGTTCTTTGTAACCCTCATGCTCGTTTTATAGTCACTTAACTACAAGATATTCTCGTTCAGTGATTGCTTGCTTATAAATCAGGAAACTTCATTTTTATTCCTTACATTTTCGAAAAGCCCGCAAGGTTTTCTTCGCCACGCTCAAGCATTCATCGTTGAAAAGCAAAACTGTGCACACTGTACCTTAGGCGACTCTTCTCCGAACAAGCTCATGGCTCATTTTTAAAATCACAAGCTTCGTATAATTGCCAAGACATAATCTAATTGAGAAGGTCAGACGGCAAAACAAATGACCGAAATCTTCGTTTATTGGTTCGCCTGCGTTGCCAACTGGTACATTTTCCCAGAGTACCAGCAAAGGAAGGCATCCTTGATGCCTACTCTGATACTGTGGAGGATTTAAACTGAAAATGATAGTCTGCGCGGCAAATCTTTCTATTTCTACTAAAGTTGGATCCTCCGGCCGATATAACGTATTCTTTTTATCCAATAATGTCAATTTTAAATGCTCGATTACTCATCGTTACTAAAATAGCGGACGCGCTTATGCGTCTTCGACGGATAGTTTTCAGATCATCCCTCTCAGAAAGCAATGCAGGAACCCCTGTAAAACTATCTTTTGCTGGCACTCACACATTATGGTACTGATGCCACCTGAAAATACGGAAATTAACCATTCCTTGTACGGAGATCTAAGAGCAACTATTATTGAATTGTTGCCGTTAAAGTTTCATTTCAGTTCCGTGTGTGGTCAAGTACAAGACTACTGATGAAATATGTTGTACACACACGGAAATATATATATATATCACAATATTGTGGGTTGAGGTGGAGACTTGATTTTTCTTATACAGTATATTCTTGTTCATTTTTTACCATTTTCAACAAACCACACAAAGACTTTATTCATTATGCTAGCCGAAAAAACCCGTTCCATAATCAAAGCAACCGTTCCTGTTTTGGAACAGCAGGGCACTGTCATCACGCGTACATTCTACAAAAATATGCTTACTGAACACACCGAATTACTTAATATTTTTAACAGAACTAATCAAAAGGTTGGCGCACAACCAAATGCCTTGGCCACCACTGTTTTGGCAGCGGCTAAGAACATTGACGATTTGTCTGTGCTTATGGACCATGTCAAGCAAATTGGCCACAAGCATCGTGCCTTGCAAATTAAACCTGAGCATTATCCAATCGTTGGTGAGTACTTGTTAAAAGCAATCAAGGAAGTTTTAGGCGATGCTGCGACTCCAGAGATAATTAATGCATGGGGCGAGGCTTACCAAGCAATTGCTGACATCTTCATCACTGTTGAAAAAAAAATGTACGAAGAAGCTTTATGGCCAGGTTGGAAACCATTTGAAATTACTGCCAAAGAGTACGTTGCTTCAGATATTGTTGAATTTACTGTTAAGCCAAAGTTCGGTTCTGGTATTGAATTGGAAAGCTTGCCAATCACTCCAGGTCAGTATATTACGGTAAACACTCACCCAATTAGACAGGAAAACCAATACGACGCTTTAAGACACTACTCTCTTTGTTCTGCTTCAACTAAAAATGGTTTACGATTTGCAGTAAAGATGGAAGCTGCCAGAGAAAATTTTCCTGCAGGATTAGTCTCTGAATATTTACACAAGGACGCTAAAGTTGGTGATGAAATTAAGCTTAGTGCTCCGGCTGGTGATTTCGCAATAAATAAAGAGTTGATACACCAAAACGAAGTTCCATTGGTGTTACTATCGTCTGGTGTTGGTGTTACACCACTTTTAGCTATGTTAGAAGAACAAGTCAAATGCAACCCAAATAGGCCAATTTACTGGATTCAATCTTCCTATGATGAAAAGACTCAAGCATTCAAAAAACATGTAGATGAACTATTAGCTGAATGTGCGAATGTCGACAAAATAATTGTTCATACTGATACTGAACCACTGATTAATGCTGCATTCTTGAAGGAAAAGTCACCTGCGCATGCCGATGTCTACACTTGCGGCTCTTTAGCTTTTATGCAAGCTATGATTGGTCATCTAAAAGAACTAGAGCATCGTGATGATATGATTCACTATGAACCATTTGGTCCAAAGATGTCAACCGTGCAAGTTTAGGCGTTAAGCCTCGGAAACTTCAATTTTATTACTGATTCATTTGATAATTTCACTTGTTCGATTTCACAGTTTGAGAAGTTATATTACGAAATAAGAAAAATTTTTAAAACATGAGACCATTGCTAATCTTTTGTTGTTATACTGTGTTAGAAATCCTCGTGAAATCCTTGTGAAATCCTATGTGGAATATTTAGATAGTAAGTAAAGATTGTGTATGTATTTATAAGATGAATAAGCGCCAGGTGCTAAACAGAGTTCACTTCACGTTAACGCCAGTCCAATTTTTGATTGCATTCCCTGTTTTTTCTACATCTTTGTTCAACCATTTTTTGGCATCATAGTAGTATTGCACAGACGCGGTACTTAATCTCTTTGTTTCTTTCCAAACACGATCTTGTCTTTCGGTAAAGTGTGGAAAGGTGTTCATTTCTAGATTATGGATGAGACCCATGGTGTTCCTGAAGGTTGTTGGCATTGCATACGCAAAACAACAAGACCCCAGTATAATGGGCATGGTTGCACGAAGAAGCCATGTTCTTCTTCTTGCCAAAACGGAACCTGTCATGGAAGCAACCAAAATGGACAACAACCCCGGTATTAGGCGCTCGTTTGGATCGGTATGTAAACTAGCAATTGTTGATGTAAAGCTCTCTTCACGGGCATAATATCTGCCTGCGATATCATCTATTTTATTTGTCACCTTGTCCCATTTAGCGCAAAATTGTTTTCTTCTTTCGTTGAAAAACCTCTTCAAGTAGTCAGGATCACGTACTGAAATACCGTCTACCAGCTCATTTTCTCCAATATATTTCATAACCCTTTGCGAAAGAACACCTTGCTTGGCTTCCTTCTCATTAACAGTAGCCTCTTTGGCCTCCGAAGAAATTACTATAGCGTTTTCTGGTGGAACAATCTTCTCCTCAACGGGATCTAGCTGACGGTAAAAATCTTTTGTCATTGTTTCCGTGCTATATCAAATACAGTAGTTATTTTTGTATATCCTTGAGCGCTATAGTCGGTTGCAAACGCAACTTCTTTTCAAGTTTAGTATTATAGGGCAGTAGCTTATTCGCCTTTCCATTAGATTAAAAATAAAAGAAGTAACGGTTACCCGCGCTTTAGTATGTAAAGGGAACTCACCAATGATTTGCAATGAATCCCCTCATCAATCATTTATGCTAGTTGAATATTTACTAACAGTAACAATAATAGCAGTGCATTAGAGGCTTTATTGCGTCATAAAATAAATATCAGTTCAATTAATGTATAAAAGAAAATGCTTATATATGTATTGATTAATAACCTTCTCAATGATGGGAGGGGCCTTATGTAAAATCACAATCCCCTTCCCCGTTTGTCGTACTATGATTAAATGCGAAAACAAAATGCAAAGAACATAAATGCAGGGAACCAAGTACAAATTCCCTTACATGATTGAAGAGAACATCAAATACGTTACTTCATCATCATCCATCATCTCTTGTAAACTCTTACCCTTCGTCATAGCTGCTCTCTGTTCTGTACCCATAACAGACGCCTTAGTTGTGTCTACGCCGTTGATGTTGTCTAAGCTATGTGCAGGAACCGTATAGCCTCTCCTCATGTATGCGGTCGGTACCACAGCAGCGCCCACCAGCCCTAACATAATATATCTAAACTTTGGAGTTCTCACAACTCTTTGTGCCTCTGAGTATATTCCTGAATCTAACTTCATTTCAGTAAACTTTGTTTGAATTTTATGCGCTAAATATTTGTATTGATTGTATTTATTGATTCTGATCCTTCAGTAACACACATTCCAAACTATCCTGGATAATGTGAAAGAGATTTGGCAGTTCAATTTATATGAAGAAGACCCTCACGTCGCGAAGCATTTTTAACAGTGTTATCCCAGTATCCCGTAATTCTTCTCTTCATCCAATGCTGGCCATTACTCCATTTATTGGGGTGATGTAGGCTTCTTATCCCTTTTAAAGGGTACCTTATTGATCTCCCTTTTCGGTGCGGCTGATGAAATCTATAGAGCAAACCGAAGTAAAACAAAATTACGAAAAGAAATATAACATTATATCTTTATCAAAATGTATGTATGGAGGAGTAACAGCTGAAAACCCCCGTTGTGAGTGGTTTATGATTGTTTTCACGCTTATTTTGTCTTCTATATCTTTGCTGATTTTACTTGTATTAATCCGGTTCATCCGAAAACTTTTTTGAAGATCGAGCCAAATTTACTTTTTTTCTTCTTTTCAGACCTTTTAAATTGATGGTCGTTTGTTGAGGATGAGGAACTGTCCTTTTTGCTGTTGCCTGATTTGGTGCTTTCGGTAGTTTTCGTCCTTGAAACGTGGTTGTGGTGATGGTGGTGGTGATGCGCTTTTCTCTGTCCTGAAGAAGATGAAGTGGAGGATGTTCTGGGTGATAGCCCTGCGGATTTTGTTTTTCTCATTGGATGTGAAGTGAACTTCATTTTCGGATCCTCATTGTCCCATTTTAGTGCTGTCTTGATATGAGGCGTAGAGGCAGTTTCGTGGTTGTAAATGTCATCAACCATGGACTTTACTTTATAAATGCCGTTATTGTTGAATTGTATTCTTGAACTCCGCTTTGAGCTGCGCCTCGAATTTCTCGATTCTATAGGAGTTAGCTTTCGGCCAGAACTGTCGTACTTCATAAGAGTGTTATCATCCAATAGTACTTGTCTTGACGGTTTTGGTCTAACATATCCCATCTTATCGAAGAATTCCATTTCTTCCTTTTTTTCAGGTGAGATTGGGAAGTACTCATTTACAGAGGCTACTGACTCATCACTATCACTTTCTTCATCATCCGAATCAACCACTTTATGTTTCGTGAAAGGGTTTTCCAAAGTTCTCCTGATTAATGCACTTAGCCATTGCAATCGTTCCTTTTTTCTCACTTCCGTTTTCAAATCATCGGTGTTGTCCTGTTCATCTTTATCCACTCTAGGTTTTATTAAAAGCTCAGGCTTGATGAATTCGAATGGGACAACAAATGCTGGCATTGCAAAGTGTTTCATTAAAAAAAATGGTAGTTTCACTTTTCCATTTCTAAACTTGATTTGAATGTTGGCACTAACGGTGCTGATTACTTGCAAACTTGGCCTATACAGAGAGGTCGCAGATATTATGGCTGATCTTGTTGAATCTTCTTTTACCATCTCAATACTAATCCTAACTATTTTAGTTGCCAATCTTCTCGCGTAGTAATTTAAAATATCGCTACAAGTTTGCTTAGCCTCATTATGAATAGCTTCTATTCTTATTCCCGTTGATAAAGGACTAGAGAGATCCGGGCCTATAAGGCTATGTGACGCGGTAGTCATGCTTTCACTAGTATTGCTAGTCATCCTTTCTAAGCGGTGCCTTCTTTTCTCCTTATATGCTAGAGTATCAATCTTTGCTTCAAACTCAGGAATTGTAGTAATTATGACTAAATGATCACCATTTCTTGCCAAATTTTCAACATACCAGTCCACAGATGACCAAGTATATCTCCTACCTGATATATAACACGAAACAACTCTTAAATCTACATCGTCATCTTTGTCTTTGCAATTGAGCTTTTCTTTTGTATTGGAAATATAATTTTCATAGTCTGGATGATCAATTGTCATTGAAATTGCATTGTGAACAATTGTAGGCCTTGATGGATAAATTGCTGCTAAAGGGTCCGTCACGTTGCTTGAATCCGTTTTTGACTCTGTTGTGTTCAAATAGACTGGAACTTGCTCACCAAAATCAAATTGATCTATTTTAGTCTTGTTCGATCTTCCTTTACTTATATAAAATTCCTCTAATTTGGCTAATTCTTCGTCTGTCATCCCGGCAAACGACTTGGACCTTTTCTTTGAGCTCTCCATATTTTCGCTTTCGGATAAATCTACCATTGACTTGGTCTCAATTCTATCTTCAACTTCATTAAGATTGGCAAATGCAGCTTGCGTATAGCCTTTCCTTGATCCAGAATTTTTTTGAGTGTTTCTTTCGGTCATTTTGGTCATTTTTCTTTCCAGCTCAAAATCCAAATCACCAATATCAATATCATCAATAGGGCCCTGTTCATCAGCAGCTTTTCGAGATTTTTTTAGCACGGATACTTTTGGAGGGGGAGGCAACCTCACTGAAGTCCTTCTTCTTGACCTGAACATTGGAGACTCACTTCTACTTCTTTCAACGCTGGGCGATCTCAAATAGCTTTTGGAGGGATCATGTGCTGCAGGAGAAAATACCTGAGTATAGAAGTGAGGAACTCCAGATGTTGTAGACGTTGGAGTTCCTAGTTGTAGTGGCGAAGAAGCTTCTTCGTCTTCGGGTGAGTCCAAGCTTTCGTCAGTGGCAAGGTCATTAGAGCCTTGGCTACCGGTCAAAGTATTTTTGTAAACAGGATTAAATTGTGGAGGTATATGTAAAAAATGATTATTCAAGCCAACATGGTGACTGTCATTTTTAATAATGGTAGCTTGGTCATCAATTAAGGAAGGTGCCAGATCATCAAACGAGATATGCTTAGTAAATGTCTTTGCAGATGACATCTTCTATTATTTTTATTAGAGATTAGCAGTTTGCCAGGGATTACAGCTTCTCCCTTATGTACAGTGCGACAATATTCTTTTTTTCAATGTGTCTTTTTATTCATTCTTCTGAACAGTTTCGCTTCGTTAAGGGTCCTTCTGGCTTTCTAGAGGCATGCTCACCTAAAATCCCCCTAGAAAAGCGGGCTCTTTACCCGGCGAATAATAATAACCGCGGCTACTAATTTTGCACCATTGAATATTAACCTCAAAAGGCTTAGTTGGCAATTATATTCTCCTTCTATTAATACTTAATGTTTACAATGTCCTTATAGGTATTTAAATATATTTTTATATACTTTGTACATATTGACTTCCCAGTGCGTAACAACGTCTTCCAATGACTATTTTTTTTGTTCGAGAGTATATAGTTTTTTTTTTAAAGCTAGCAGTTCGTCCTTGAGGGAATCTCTATTTTCTTTCGACATATACAGTTCCGCTTTCAGATTGTTGATTTTCATTCTGTGGAACGCATCAAAATTTCCATGAGTGATGGCGCCACGCTGTTCCTGCTTGTCATCCTGTTCAGCTTGTTCAGTTTTAATTCTATCAATCTCCTTCTGTAAATCGTCGTTGTTTTTACGATATTTTTCGAGCTCGGATTGTGATAGGTGAATAGCCTTCTTTGTTAGGTCCATAGACTTCGAGCTTCCATCAGAGAGTTTTCTTAGCGCATCCAACTTGTTGTTATTGTCGAGTAAATTAGCCCGCAAAGAATCTCTTTCATCATTAAGCTTCTGAGTTTCAAGGTGCAATTTCTCTTTAGCACGCACGGTTTCGTGCATTTCATTTATTACTTTTTCTATTTTGTTCAGCGAATCTTTCTCATATATTTGATTATCTTTCTCACTTGAAGGTGGCCGTGCACTGGTAGGATAGCTTTTTAATAATTTACCCAGATAGCAGGACGATTCGTTCAAATAGGTATGAAGTTCGGGGGTTAGTTTTTGCATATTATTTACAAGTATTTCGTTCTGGCGCTTCAAAACATCACATTTATTCTCAAGATCGATGATATCCCTTTTAATAGTGACATGTTCGGAGCATGTTTTAAGTCCATTATTTTGAATCGTAATTTGGTCACAGAGTTTACTTGCCTGAGATAATTTGACCATCAATAAATTTTTTAAATCATTAATTCTAGATTCTAAAAAGGTTTTCTGAATTTCTAGATTTTTAAGCCGTGCTGTTTGAAAATTTGAATCTTTTGAAGCTTCTTTTATTACCATGAGTCTCTGGACTTCCTTTTCTAATTGTGAAATATGTCTAGCAGTTTCAAGTTCCTTTTGTTGAGCTTCGAGACGTAATGTTTGTAGGTTCAGGTTTAAATCATCAAAAAGATTTTTGGGAATTCCTTTTTGACATGATGTGTCCTTATATGAAGAAGAGCCATACTCTTCTGAATCCACTGTTAGTCCTCGTAGAACAGGGAAATTTTTTTTAGATACTTTGATACCAGTTCCCGGACTTTCCTTATTGATGCTTGAATCAACTTTGGAAGATTGGGGTTTCTTTTCCTCCCTATCTGATTTTCGTTCAAATGCCTTATCATCCAAAGCGCTGGAGTAACTTCCAGCCCCTTCATCAATATCATTATAACTCAAAACTTTGCTATCAGGCAATCTTGGTGTAAGAATGTTTATTATCTCTTGATTTTCACTTTCGGTAGACTTAGAGGGTGTAAAGCCCCCGGAAAGACTATTAGAAAAACTTTCTCCTGCATGTAGTGATTCACACATTATTCCTGGGCATAGCTCATTCAAAGATGATAAATCTAAGGTATACAGTAAAGTTCCTTCGCCTTGGTCAGTTTCTGAAGTTTGTAGATCGTGAATATTTGGGCTGGCATAGTCAGTTTTGTCGCCACCCATGATAAGAAGCTTCTCATTCTTCATTAAGGTTAAAGAATGTCCAGAGCGTTCTTGAGGTATGCCCTCCTTCATACGGGGAAGCTTATACCATTTTAGCGATAATAAGTTTAAAAAATAGACATCGTTGGAATATGCGTTATGGGTATCCTTACCGCCTAACACACACATTAAATGTTTATACACCACACTAGCATGCTCTTGTATTGGCGGAGGCTTTTCTCCTGTGGTTTTAACTTTAGACCACTCACTTTGTGCTGGATCGTAGCGGTATGTATCATTGCTTATTGTCTTGGGAGTTTCCCCGCCGAATACCCATAATTTGTTGTCATATGCCACCATTGTATGATTTGTTAAAGGAGGAGGCAGGTCGCCGACAGGCTCTAAAAATTCCCAATGAGAATTCGGCCTACGGAATGATGATAAATCAAAGACGACCAGATCGTTAAAATAAGTTTCATCTACTTGTCCGCCAAAAAGATATAGTTTAGTTTGCATAGGGTTGCTAGCAATTATAGAAATTTTATGGCCGTACCTGCCCAACGGCCTACGGCCGATAGGTTGTGGTATGGTCCACTTATAAGAATTAATATTGAAAAGATAAAGATCATCATCCAACAGTCCGTTCTTATTCAGCTTGTGTGTGTCGCCACCAAACACAACATAGGCATTACCGCATATAGTAGAGGCATGTCCCACTCTTGGGGGAGGTGTATTTTGATCAATATCGATTCTCTTGGAAGTAAAGCTCGTACCATCCGCGTTAGCGGCTATTTGCCAGACATCCCCATATACCGATTGATCGTGAAGTCCACCGGTCACAAAAATCCTGTTATCATTCGTAACAATAAATGAGGAAGAGTGTCGATAACGGGGAAACGGAGAGTTTTTTAGTTTGACCCTATTCCAAATATACTTCCCTGTATTCTTACTCTCTGGAGACCAGGGAAGAGCAGTCGACGCGCCTGATATGCCTCTATGCTGGTTTGGAGGTAGCGTAGGTGTTACTATTCGCGTATTGTTTCGATTATCCATAAAAACTATTGGTCTGGGTACACTTTGCGCTGAAATCAGAGAAGGTCCCGTGTCCGTAGGTACCTTATTTGTCAGCTTGAAAGGTACCATAGCTACTTAAGGGGTTGCCTGCCTCATCCAAATCATTTTTTTTTTTGTTACAACCTATGCTAAAATTCACGTGTATGCATTTCAAAATTGAAAAAAAAAAAGAGCAAGCAACACCAAAACCAAACTTCATAATAAATTAGTATCCCAAAAGACCCTTTCACAAGGTAATTACTTCCTTCGAGACTAATTCGGGTTTTGCGAAGCTTTTTTTTTTTTCTTCACAGTTTCTCCCAAGAGAAGAAAAAATTCACAAGCGTGTCATTTCGTGCAGCTTACATCAGCACAATCCATGCACAAAAAAGGTGTAGTAAGTTTTAAACGAGAGAGATGGGCATGACAGTAGGTAGGGCATGCATCTGCAGGAGTGAAGCTGCGATACTCCTCAGCGCAGAGAACACATAAGGCCACATATTCATGATTTTGATATTCTTAGCTATCTGTAAACATATATCAACGTATGTAGTAGTTACAAGAGGTACAATTGTAGAAACTGCCTATATCAATCAAGTATGTCTTTGTGAATTTCGTCCTTGACGAAAATGTGCCTGTTTCCGACCAGTTCCCCGTTGTTGGATGAGAATAACTCGCTTGCGGAATTTCCATCTGCATTTTTCTTTAAAGTCACGTCACCGCTACTAATGTTTCTCATTAACTGAATAAACTTCGACTCAGATAGTTTTGATTCGACAGAGGAGGAAAGAGTAGAAGAGGAGGATGCAGACGAAGGCGGTGGAGTACAGCATTTTACTATATCTGTGGCAATCCTTTGCAGTTCCGACTGATCTTGGTCGAACCATTTCTCGTCCCGACGTGTTATGGGCTCGTACCGCTCTTTTTGAATTTCTCTCTCCAAAACTTGGAACTCCGCGTCGAATTGAAACGCATCCGTTGGGTTGTCCCGGTTTCCTTGGCGTTGCTGTCGAAGCGTCTTTTGAGGTGGGTAAGTGCAACTTGTCTTCCTTATCATACAATTCTTAAAAGGTAAGTGTTGTCTGCTTGAATTCAGGCGCTGCTGTGACTCGTAATTGGAATACAACCTTTTATATTCTGAGCTAAACTCTAGTGAATCGTCAATCTTCATAGACGAGAACTGCGGAACCCAATCACTGGAATCTACAGTGTTGTTTGGAGTAATGAAGGTTAATGGAGAGGGTTGATTTTGATACCTTACATTGTCAATGCCGTCAAAATTACTACCATTATGCAAAAAGTGTTTTTCCACATGCGAGTCTTCAGTGGCATAGTGTGCTGTTAATTCCGTATGGGCCAGCTTGGTGCGTTTTGACGGTATTAAGGAATCATTCTGTATGCGATGCCCTTGTTGGATAATCTTTTCTATCGGGCTTGTATGGCAGACACTGGGCATGGTATTCTAGTTTGGTCTTTATAATTTTTCACCTGTTTCTTTTTGAAACAAAACCAAAGTATGCGGCGTCAACCTTGACTATATTCTCTTAAATATATATCTGCCGTTCTATCAGAGGTTTGAACATTGCCAATGCCTTAAAGAAATATTTAGTCATCCCATCTCCGATTATCGGCACTAGTTTCCATTTTTCCAGCGGAAAGATAAAAAGAAACGGAAAGAAAAAAGGCCGACAATTAAACCAAACGGTATTCGTAGACCGATGACAATACGACTACAATTAAGGTAGCGCGCCTCACTATGATGTGGATCAGCCTCACATTCAGAGCAATTTGTAGTACAGCAAAGTTGCCGATGTCGTCTTCGTGAACCATTGTCAACGCAGATTAAGCACACCCTAAAACTTGAATAATGCAAATTCCATAGCTTAGTTTAATCAAGGCGCCATTATTCCTCAGTTGAAAAGTATATCTAATGGTTAGGATTAGAAATATGTTCATTGCTCATTGTTATGTGTATCATATCGTACAAAAATTATATAAAGAAATAATAATGAAAAAGAGTAAAACAAAGACAAATAGACAAAAATAGAGGATAGAAAAAGAAAAACAACAGATACATAAATAAGTCTTATGACAAAAAAACGATTGTATAAAAATTAAAGTGCATGCCATTTTTACCTCCTTTTGCTTAACTTAAACTTTTCATTGCAATCATTCATTTGTTTTCAGCGGCTAAAGCGGCTACCTCAGCTCTCAACTTTAATCTACCGGACAGGATGTCACCAATCTTGTTGTATTCAGCCCAGTGAACTTCAAAACCCTTTCTTAATTCAACGTTGGTTTCGTTTTCCCAAAGGTTAGCAATTGGCTTGAAGGAAACGTGAGAACCATTAACACAGATAACAGCAGCAGAGTCATCTTCGTGCTCAACAGTTGGTACCTTTTCACCGTGAGTATCGAACTTGAATCTCAAAACCTTAGCGTCAGTGTTTGGAGAAGCTTCATTTTTCTTGTTCCATTGTTCGATAAACTTGATACATTTGACAGCAAATCTGGAAGCGGTGACACGGTCTTTAGAAGATGGAACACCACCTTGTTGAACATGGCCTGGGATAGCAGTTCTAACACCAAACTTACCCTTGCTTGCTTCAGAGATGATGTCAGCCAACAATTGAGTGCTATATACGCTAGAAGCTTGTTCGTTTCTAACCAATAGCTTACCGTTTCTGTTTTCACCTTTGTCGTGACGGAAGTTCTCTTTTAATAGAGTTATATCTTCTCTGATAGAAGCTAAGTCGATCTTCTTTTCTGGAGTGTACACTGAAACAGCACCAGTGATTAAACCAGTGAAAGAAGCGATGTAACCAGAGTGACCACCTTGGACTTCACAGACGAAGACTCTTCTTCTTGTCGCAGAAGCACTCTGTTTGATGTCATCAGTGTAATTGACTAATGCGTTCAAACAGGTATCAACACCAAGTGAGTATTCAGTACCTGGAACGTTGTTAGAAACAGTGGCTGGAATCAAACACATTGGAATGTTAAAGATTGGGTGTTGGGTTCTACCGTCACGCAATTGCTTCAAGGACCTGAAACCTTCAAAACCACCAAGAATAATCAAACCGTCTAGCTTGTTCTTTTGGAAGTAGTAAGCAATGGTACCCAAATCTTCTGAAGCAACAGATCTGTTTGTACCGATTTCGGAACCACCCAAGTTATGCCAGTTTTCGACATCAATCCATGATAGTTCCTTCACTTCACCGGTTTGAATCAATCCACTGAAACCATTCATGATAGCGTATGGTTTATGGCCGTGAGACAAACAGTATAGAGTTGCCGCACGGGTGGCAGCGTTCAAAGCAGCAGATGGGGCACCAACATGGACAATACCAATGTTTAGTCTGTCAGATACTGGCAATAATTCGGAACCATCATCTTTAACGGTAGTGGATAAGAAGTTTTCGTAAAGTTCAATAAATTCTGTGTCTCTTAAAGAAATTGCCTTATCGAAATCTTTGTTTTCAATGGCAGTGGCAACAGATTTAGTCAACTTCACAGATTCAACCAATGGCATTCTAATTATCTTGTTTTCTAAAATACCAATTAATGGAGAAGGAGTTTCAGGGGTAAATTCCAGAACGGCCTTAACAGCATCGACACCTTGTAGAGTAGCTAACCATCTGTCATGAGCAACAGCTGTACCACCTCTTTGAACGTGACCTAGAATGGTTACCTTGGTGTCTAGACCCAATTCAATCAAAGCATCCTTGACGTCATTGGCAGTAACAGGGTTTAATTGATCATCTAAAGCACCTTCAGCGACAATAATTGTGTTATTTCTTCTACCCTTACTTCTGTGTCTTTGGCACACTTCCTTCAATTCGTCCTGCCATTTTCCGTGAGGAACAGCTCTTTCTGGAATAAAAATGTAATCGGCACCGGTAGCAATACCAGCCATCAAGGCCAACCAACCACAATGTCTACCCATAACTTCAACAACAAAGGCACGGGAGTGGGATTTAGCGGTGGCATCAATGTAGTCAACCATTTCACAGATTCTTTCCAAAGCAGAATAAGCACCAATGGTAGAGTCAGTACCAGACATATCATTATCGATGGAACCGACAAGACCAACAATGGACAAATTCTTGTATGGGGCGACTTCTTCTTTAGTGAATCTACCTTCTGCAACCAATTCATCAACCAAAGATGGCCATTCGTGTCTGAAAAGATCAGCACCGGTTAAAGAACCATCACCACCACAAACAACCAAAGCGTCAATACCTTGCGAAATTAAATTGCCTGCAGCTTGTCTACGACCCTCACGCTTTCTGAATTCCATAGAACGAGCAGTACCAATCAAAGTACCACCTTCACTTAACCAACCTCTGACATCTTCCCAAGCCATTTTCTTTAAATATTTACCACCTCTTAGTAAACCTTCGTAACCTTCGTAAACAGCAAAAACATCACAGCCGAAATGTATACCTGTACGAACAACAGCACGAACAGCGGCATTCATACCTGGAGAATCACCACCAGAAGTCATGACAGCGATCTTCTTCTTCTTTTGAGAAGAGCCCAATGTTTGTCTTAGTAAGTCAGAAGCATCGGAAGAAGCTCTAGAGATGATTTCGTCTTCGGAGGTAGCTTCTAAGAAAGCATCTTTGGAAGTTGGAGCGGAATCGGTTGCATTAGCTAAGCCTGAGAAGGTGATGTTGTTGCCCATTGGATCTTTCAAAAACACTAAGGTATCGGACAATTTTTCGGCTTGTTTTGGGAATTTCTCGACAATCTTGTTCAAATCAGTAGAGAAATAAGTGATTGTGGCGGTTTCGTTGGTGTCGAAAGTTTCATCGATTGGAGCAGACATCACTAAACGAATCTTTAATAGAGCACCTTGACTTTGAGCCTTGTTAGTAGCTTCTTGTTGTGGTATACGGAACCCAGAAGCATCAACCTCACTCAACTTGAAAGATTCTAACCAAACTTCTCTCAAGGAATCTTGGGAAGTCCCTGAAGATAGTAAGCTATTTTCACCATGTTTGAATTTGTTGAAATCTTTCACAGTTGCAAATCCTAGAGTGTGATAAAAGTGAATGGTCTTCTTGAATAAAGCTTCATCATTTGTGATGATAGATCTGAATGCAACACCGTAGCATGAATCTTGAGATTGCATCTTTGATATGATTTTGTTTCAGATTTTTTATATAAAAGCTTTCCCAAATAGTGCTAAAGTGAACTTAGATTTTTTGGTACCTGTTTCGAAATTAAAAATAGAAAAATTTCTCTCCCTATATTGTTATTCTTACTTCAAATTTGTTTATCGTTTATTTACTAGGCGAGACTTGAGTAGACGACAATCCAAATAGAATTAACAGATTTTATTGGTAGAAAGCAATAATATTCTTTAGATGGTTGAGAATAAAGAAGTAAAAAAACCAGTAAAGAGAAAAAGAAAAGGAAGAAAATTAAAGAAAAAGGATGATTACACAAGAGGATAATAAAAAAACTCCTTTATTAAGAGCGGAAGAATTTAATAATGAAGATGGGAATAAGCAAAACAAAAACAAAGAAGGGAAAAAAAATAAAAAATCGTATTTATTTATTTAAAAAATCATGTTGATGACGACAATGGAAAAAAAAAACCGATTTCACTTTCTCATCCTTATATTTTTCAAAGGTTGATGCAAGTCGATCTCAAATCGGATAACGCTGCCAACTGGGAAATTCCGCAATTCCGCAAGAAAAAAAAAAATGTGAAAACGTGATTGCATTTTTTACAGGTCCTAAAGGATTTAGCCCACATATCAAGAGGGTGGCAGTAATTGCACTGATTAAACATTCGTCAGCATTAGGCGAATGTGTGCATGAATATTGCCAGTGTGCTCGATATTAGAGAGTACATTGAAGAATATTGTACCGGATTATGTACAATAACTTTGTTAATGAGATATTAATTTTCTTTTTTACTAGCCGCTATCCCATGCACGATGCTAAATTTCAAGAAGAAACTGAGATTTAAAAAATTAGTGGAAGCTGATAAAACGGACTATAATGGTGTATGGATTGAGGAATCTCGATATGTTTTTCCATCGTTTTCAACGATGACAGTAACCCGTAGATTGTACCAGGCATGCCAAAGTTAGTTAGATCAGGGTAAAAATTATAGATGAGGTTATATGTATGGTACGTAAAATTTACATGTTTGGATAGTATCATAAAATATAGAAAGGTGGAAGGGATTACCTAAAAATCAGAGTTTATAATATGCAAGGACGGCCTGTTGAGAACAAAAAACTGTAGTATCTATCGCTCACTATATATCTATTAAGTTAGGATTTTCTTGCTGATGCTGCTGTTGTTGCTGTTGTTGATTGATGGGGACAAACGCAGTGGGAACCATAACATACCCTGTTTGCTGACCCTGCATCATTTGTGGTTGCTGCTGCGCACCAGTAGAGGCATACTGAAGTTGACCGGCCACGGGACTCGTCATGTATGTGCCCATTGGTGATGTCACCACGTTTTGAGCCTGAAATGGATTACCTGTTTGACTATGAGCAAGAATCGGGGTGGTTTGTGCTTGTTGGAGGGTAAAAGGATTTGGGGAGTTTTGGAAATTTTGTTGTTGCTGTTCTCTGGCAATATTTTCTAGCGAAAATGGGTTGTTAGACCCCGTTTTTGTTGGATCTAAAGTGCCGGTCATCATTGCATTGTTCTCGGTGGTCGTGTATCCGCCGAACCCTGAGCCGGTGAAATTTGGGGTGTATTGAAGGTTAGAAGCATACATCCCAGTTTGTTGATTATTCGAATTTGGAGTAATCTGTATCTCACTTGGTTGTGGCATTGTAGACGCAGATGTCAACTGTAAAGCCTGTTGCTGTTGTTGCGGTATCAAGAAGGGATTAGCAGTTGGTTGAGGGACTTGAGCGGTCATTTGTGGCTGGGTTGGTTCGAATGAAAAGGTGTCATTATTTAAATCTTGCTGTTGTGATCCAAATGGGTTGTAAGCATCTTGTGGGACCGTGGGGGAAATGAGCAACTGTTGGTTTTGTAATTGTTGCTCCAGCAGTCTTTTTTGTTCCCTTATCTGTTCCAGTTTCTTCTGCGCTATAGACTTATTCTTGTCATTGCTGTTGTTATTGTGACTACTGGTAGAGCTAATGGCCGTAGATGGTTTTCTATCTTGCTGCGGTTCAGAAGGTTCACCTCTTTGTCTTTTTGTTTCCTCTCTCAAATGCTCCTCAAGGGAGTTAATTAACTTTGTAGTAATATGTTTGATAACGGGGATTTTCAAACCGACAGCTTTTCCTATTTTTAGGTATCTAACAACATATTCTGTCATATCCACGAAATCCTTATAGAGATCCAGTGTTCTTTTTGCGTGCTCAATGGACAATTCGAAGAATGATTCTAAAAGTGTAATGACACCTTCATTAAGAGCATTGTACAGACCTAGTAAATCTTGTACTAACAATTGGAATGCATACAATAACAAATGGTTTTCTAAATCTGAAACAGAGTATTTATTCCTTATCAAGGCATTAATTTGAATTTCCAATGATTCAACATGATCTAGCTCTTCATCCATTGAAAGCTGGTTCTTACTGCCCAGCTTTAGCGAGGAGTAATTGTCTCGTAGGTGATCCATACCTAGCCTGCCATACTCTTCACAACGTGTTTTTAGGTATTCGTCGTATCTCTGCAAAGCCCTCATATCATTGGAAGACCACTTAGTAGTATGCGAAATCTTTCTCAATTGGAAAACATCCAAATTATGGGAATAGTGCCTTAGCGTGACATCTTTTTCGCCTTGTTGTATCATCAGATGCAACACAATCAATGCCTTATAAACAATGGTCCAGGCTGTATCAGACAACCTTATATCCAATGCGTGGGTAATCTCTTGCAATCCTCTTGCGCTCGAAGTGCCCGAGAGAATAGGGTCCACATATTTTTGCTTTGGAGGGGCCATCTTTATTTTGGTCGCCCCTTTAACCAACTTAGTATATAATGAAGACATTGTTTCACAAGCACGCCTCTATATCTATTATAGGGGTAGCCGAGACAGTCGCGCTTGTATGCTTGATATTGTTACTCTCGTAGATGTTAGCAAGCGTAGCAAATTGGTACTCCTGCTACAGATTTATTTTTTCTCCTTCTAAAATTATAACTCAAGCAAGAAGCCCTAATAACAAGTTAACCAGACTAATAAGTCGACTTTTTCCTCGAATGTAGAAAAGAAACTTTTCTACGCAGCTGCAAACTTAATCTATCCCTCCACCAAAGCAAAATGAAAACAAAGCCATACTGGGAAAAATCTGAAAAAAAAAATGGTAGGAGTAAAAGAAAAGAAAAAATAAAGGTTACCCCGCAGTTTGGATAGTCGGGTAACATTTGGCCCTTTTCCTCCTTGATTGGATATTATTACCCCGATTACCCCTCATCTTGGGAGTGCCCCGCTTTTATTTCTCCCGCCAATCGGCTATTAACGGCTTTACGTCATTCCGTGGGCGGGTCAAGCGAGCCGCTCCCTGGTTTGGTCACGCAAAACCGAAAGGCTCAAACAAAACTAAGGCCATCATATATATATATGCGGCTGCGTGCGTGTATTCTCCCGGATAATATGGTGCGTTGCAATTGGAGTATTGGAGAAAATTTTCTTTTCCCTTTCATTACGGCGGAAATACTTCATATAAAAAAAAAGAATACAATCAGTCTTTAAGACTATACGCATAAGCATTCAAGACACATAGAAACACAAACCTATATTTTTAATGTCAGCATCAGCTTTTAATTTTGCCTTTAGAAGATTTTGGAATAGTGAAACAGGCCCTAAAACAGTACACTTCTGGGCCCCAACTTTGAAGTGGGGGCTGGTCTTCGCAGGGCTAAATGATATTAAGAGGCCTGTTGAGAAGGTATCAGGAGCACAAAATTTATCTTTATTAGCGACGGCACTGATTTGGACGCGTTGGTCGTTTGTCATCAAGCCCAAGAACTATCTGTTAGCTTCCGTCAATTTTTTCCTGGGTTGCACTGCAGGCTACCATCTAACAAGAATTGCTAACTTTAGGATACGGAACGGTGATTCTTTTAAACAGGTTATTCACTACATAATAAAAGGGGAGACTCCTGCAGCCGTCGCAGCAAAGCAAACTGCATCCACATCGATGAACAAAGGTGTGATCGGTACTAATCCGCCAATAACGCACTGATTACGTAAACGATAATATGTTCCTGAACTCGCATTTTTTTAATGATTTTTTATGACCTCTTATATATTCTTTCATTATATAACCTCTATATTACATCAAAAGATGGAAAAATATAAAAAAATTAAAAAAAAAAAAAAGAAATTTTTTCCAAAAGAGTATATTTATATGTATGTATACATGTAGGGAAAATAAGAAACTTTATTAATAGTAAAAAAGCATATATACTTTATTATTAACTCTTTTGTTTTTCTCGAGAAGCTTAATTTTGGGTCAATTCAACGACCTTTTTAGCAGCAGGATCTAATTCATCAAACGAATAAATCTTCACGCCTGACTTATTGATAATGTCGCGGCCTTCTTCTACTTTGGTACCTTGCAAACGTGCCACAATGGGGACCCTAACTTCTAGTTGTCTGGCGGCTTCTACCAGCCCCAGGGCAACATAGTCACATCTTACGATACCGCCGAAAATATTGACGAAAATTGCATCTACGTTCTTATTGGATAAGATCAATTCGAAACCTTGTTTGATGGTCTCAGGGGTGGCACCACCACCACAATCCAAAAAGTTCGCAGGATCGCCTCCATTTAATTTGATGACATCCATAGTAGCCATAGCCAAACCAGCACCATTGACTAAACATCCAATGTTACCCTTCAACTTAACAAAATTCAAATCATACTTCTTTGCCTTAACTTCATCAGGATCTTCTTGTGATAAGTCCCTCCAGGAATATATCTTTTCCTGTCTGAATGATGCGTTATCATCAAACCCAAATTTGGCGTCTGTACACATGATTTTGTGGGTTGGATCATGTTCAATTTCACTCAAAGGGTTAATCTCCACTTGTGTAGCATCCCTTTCCATGAATATTTTATACAAATTGGAAACAGCTTTTGCTGCCTCGTCTTGTGCATCGGGACTGAAACCGAGACTCTTGGCAACATCCTTGGCCATTTGTGGGCTCAATCCCTTTGAAGTTTCAATTGAAAATTTCTTTATAGCATCTGGGGTTCTCTCAGCCACCTCTTCAATATTCATACCACCTTGACTGGACGCAATGATCATCGGTTTCTTGGTTTGTCTGTCCATTAGAATAGATAAATAAGCTTCATGCTTTGTATCTACTCTTTTCACTATATATACAGCAGATACTGGCTTCCCCGCTATTCCCGTCTGTTTAGTAATCAGGTTATGATTGAGCATTTCTTTTGCAACATCCTCTGCCTGCTGAGGACTTTCGATCATGTGAACACCACTTTTGTAACCGGTGTCGAAGTGACCTTTACCTCTACCTCCGGTCAATGCCTGCGCCTTGATGACCAGTTTGTTAGTGTTTAATTTCTTGGCTGCTTCGAAAGCCTCTTCGGGAGTGAACGCTGGAAATCCTTCTGGAGTACCAATACCGTATTCCCTCAATAACTGAGCTGACCTGTATTCATGAATTGACAAGTGTCTCCTTGCTTGTAAAGCAGCTTGCGCGTTTAGCCTGCTTAATTGCCCACACTTTGAAATTAGGGATAAGGATTTTCTTGAGTACATTTTGTTCAGTTGCAATGCTTCAGTATTTTTTTCGATTGTATTGACTCAATCCTTATTAATCCTAACTACCTAAAAGTCAGTTACAAAAAAACTGGACTATCGCTCTATAGTCACTGTTATTTTTCGAGAGAAAACGTCAAAGTGCTGATAAGGAAAACGTCGATCTTATATAAAACCTCAAAGATGTTGACTACGCGGCAATTGAAAGGCCAACCAACTTTTAGAATACTCACTCCGCCGCTGCGGGGAAAAGCCGAGAATTCCCGATGAACACATAATCGATACCAGTTGGAGCATTTTTCTCTGTACCAAGACATAAAAAGAGTTTTTTTTAGTATCTACCTGGCTTTGGTGTTCCATTCAAGGTAGAGAAGTCCTCATACAGTTGGAGAGATGAATGTATCTGTGTATATGTATGTATATATTAATATGGCTACGATGTCGTCTAATACCCCTTCTTCTTTTGTTTGGTGATGTGTGCACGTAACACTTTTTGCTTGTCTCGTAGTGACATTTTTTGTTTACCTCTAACAGATCTCTTGTGAATAGACATAACAAAGTTCTTCCTTCTTTCTTTTTCTCTGTTGGTAGTAGAACGCATGTTGTCACGCTTACCGCGTCTACTACCAAATTTGTCTCTACCTTCACGACCTTCCAACACCTTTTGTAATCTTTCCTCACGAGACTGTTTGTATTTGATAGGGCCTGTTAGTGTACTTGCATCAACTAACTCTTCACGCTTGTCTTGTTTGTGGATACCCATTATTTTAGCAACGCTTTCCTCATTACGCAATTCTTGTAGTTTAGCGAAATCTGCCGGAGTTAAAATACGTGTAGAAGCAATTTCACGGAAGGCAGCTTCGGGATCTATATCTGCATCTTCTTGCTCATCCTTCACTTCTTTTTCATCGTCATCATCGCTTAGTTCCAAATCGGAATCTGATTCCTTGCCCTTAGCATTGTCTTTTTCATCGTCACTATCTTCCATATCAACGTCATATTCTTTATCACTATCCATGGTGACCCACTCACCGTCGACATCGTCTTCTTCGCTATCGACATCTACTTCCCAGTTGGCATCAGCGTCTTCATTTTCACTCTCTTCACCATGTTCTTTCTTCCATTTGGCTAACAGTTCGATACCAGCAATCCCTTGAACACTGTTGTCGGCACCAAATTGCGGTCTTTTTGAATCTTTACCTCCTTTCTTGGCTTCTTGTACTTCCATGGCGGCATTCTTACCACGATCCTTCTTCTTTAGCATTTCTGGTGCCACGTCTCTATACAACGCTATCAATGACTTGGCAGCCATATTGACACCTTTAGCTTTAGACCCCTTATATTCTACCAGATCCTGTAGTAGAATCTCATCGATAGCCAAAGGTGCACGAGAGCATATTTCTCTAATGGTATTAATGCCTGCAGCAGCGACTTCATTGGCAACACCGTCTGATACAAACTCGTCTGCAATCTTTCTCACCATGACATTTATAACTTCAGGAGGGACAAGATCATGACATGCTTGGGCACATGCGGACATAATTCTTGTAACATCTCTTTGTTTCGGAGTTAAGTACTTTAAAAAAAAAGTATAAATTCCTAAAACAATTAACTTATGGGTACCAATCAACCTTGATAACAGCTGCATCAAAGATATTTTTTGTTCCATGTCAAATTTGTTTTTCGTTTTGCCTGAAAGATGTTCCTTAAACAATTTTTCGGCAAATCCTTGTGGATCTCTCAAAAGGTGGATAGCACTGAAGTTTAAATACCCTTGAGGAGCACCCGGTCCGTTCTTCTTCTTCTTCTTCACAGTTTTTATGGCATTCTCCAGCTTCTTACCACGTCTACCCGTTTTTTTATTGACTTGCATCTTATGCCTTAATGCATCTAAATCAAACCCATCCTCATCCTCGGAATTTTCTTCAAAATTTTCTTCACGTTCTCTGTCAGCATCCAAAAAAAACATCACACCAGACATGACAATCTTAACATCCTGATGTAATGCTGCTTGGGTCATAATTTCTACTGTTCTTGAATCATCCCAAATACCACGTCTCCAAAGTTCTCTGGTTAATTTTGTGGCCCAGATTCCCTGGGAATCTGGTTGATCTAACAAATTAAAGCAAACGGCCTGCGTAGATTTGTTCAATTTTTGATTTTTACCATTAGTATTACAACTTTTTAATAAAGAAATTAAATTTGTATAAATGATTTTCCTCAATTCCTTGGCGTGTGAATTAACGCCGAGTGAATTACCATGGGAAGAGTAAGCAACCAATAAAGGAAATAAGCTTTGAATTAATTCCTCAGCAGTAATGACGTCCTTATTCCTTAACATCGTCAAACAACTTAAGATTTTTTCTTTCAATTCAAATGGCAAGGACTTATGGTGTTTCAGCAAAAGCTGCTTTAATTCAGACGGGAAGTTTGCAGTTTCACGAGGAAAACATGAGCAGACTTGAGATACGAAGCCAACCAATTCAATAAGTTGCGAAGTTGAAGTGCTCATGGTGGTACCGTTAGTACCTGCCATTGTAGAAGATCCATTTCCTACATCGAGCCCATTAGTGGCAGCTGCAGAATCACCTCCAGCAAGCCCATTTAACATAAAAATGTCCCTTAGCGATTCATAATGTGCATATTGTTGAAGAAACTCCTCTTGATAGGACTCTGGGTCACGCTTTACCAAATTCTGTAAAAGAATGATATTTGTTGGGAGCATAGCTGCTCTACTTCTTCTACCCATTGTTGATGCCCTTGATTGGTATATTCAGTGCGTCTTGTGCTTCCTCCTTAACTATTATTACTTATTCAAAAAAGTGACGTTTGATATGTTTTTTTAGTGGTAGAACGTTCTATCTGTTAAGCGTGTTATGGTTATCTGCGATGAGATGAGTTTAAAATTTTCATTTTTTAGCCGATCAAGCAAAAGAAAAGAAAAAAAAAAAAAAACTGAAATTTCCACCTTACCCGTTTTTTTAATGGAACAGTGATTGTTACGACATTGAGATTTTAGATTTATATAATCACATACATATTAAATAGTTAATGCACCTTTAATTCTTTTGCACTTCATGTTCTATATATTTTAGCCAAAACCAAATGTATTGCGTCTTTATTTCCGTTCCCTTTTTCCTTCCTAGGGTTGATTACCTAAACGTTACCTAAACAAACCGTCAATGGCGTCGTAATTAATCTTCTTGGAGAAACTTGCCTTCTGCAACATGTTCTTGACACTATCAGCAGTTGTGAAATCACCACTTTCCTCAGCTGCCTTCAATGCAGCGTGTAAACCAGACTTATCTTGTAAGTCTGACATCAATCCGATAGCTGCTGCTGCATCCACAGTTTTTGTAGGTTCGTCACTTCTAGTATTATTCCTACGTCTCGTACGTTTTTTTTTCACTGATGTGTTACCTGTGGCAATATCTGCCTCCTGTTTCAAACGTTTACTCTCTTGTTCAAGTAAGAAATCTGCGTTCAGACCAATCCAAATTCTTTCCTTCAATTTAGAAGCTTCCTCGTTTAATAGGTGCGCGTTTAACTCCTCATCATCAACATCTTCTAAATTATCTGGGTCGTCACTAACTTTCGAAAGGTATGTGTCCGTTGTGGGTAACAAGTGTAAATTGCGAGGACAATATGGGTCTGTTTCTAGAGAGTAACCATCAATGGCATCTTGAAAATGCCCAGATTTGTTCTCTTTCTTTTCTTCTGATGTTTTTGTCTTTACCTTCTTCATTTTTTCCTCAGTCCCTTCCGTCTCTCTCTCTTCCCCTTCAACATGCTCATCCTGGATACATGTTTCAGAAAGTTTGCGTTTCCTTGTTTCGTTTTCGGAATCTTCATGGTATATATTTTCACCATCTATACCATTAGTAGCCTTAATCCTCTCCACAACACGGGCCCTTCTTTCTGAAAATTGTTTTAAGTAAAACAGGACTTCCTTGGAAGACAGTTCTTGTTCTCCTAATACTTGCGTCAAAATTGGATTTTTATTCAATGCTTCTTCACTTGTTTGAAACATCTCTTCTTTGTCTAAAGAGTCCTTTATTTTTCTTTCTTTCTTTCTGTTCTTCACAAAGGAGGGAGGCCTAGCCTCACCGTCTTCCACATCATTTTCTCTAAATTTTTGAACTGAAAGTTTAGCAGCCTTTGTATTTTTGAATTCGTTCAACCGTTGCTGTAAAGTTTCCTCGGCGACATGTGAAACTGCGACGATCTCTGTATGAGTTCTTCTCAAATTATTCATCCTGCAAGCTAGTAAAATACATGCGCCGGCAATACCTGCAGGTCTACGTCCTTCAAACATCCAGTCCTTGGACATTCTTTGAGCCAATTTTACGGCATCTTTTACCACTTTGATCTTCTTGTCAGCAAGATCCAATTTTTCGGCAAAATGTTGAATGAATAAGGAAGGATCCGCTAACGGCAATTCTGTGATATGTAATTTCTTTACCATTTTCAAAAATGTGGCTCCTATGGAATACACACTCACCTGTAACCTTGAAGAGAAGTCGATCAGCATATGATGCGTCTTTTCCTTTCTACATGCAACGTAAAGACATGAAGCGATAACATTTTGGGACCTACGACCTTGTACAAAGTTATTAGCCAATGCAAGCTTATACCATTGGAAAGCAGCATCTGTGATATATTCCGGGATATGTAATGCGTAAGAAACGGCGCGTAATTTCCTTCTTGCATTGTTTAATGTGGCTTCTCTAGATTCTAGAGCACTAGAACCACCAAATGCAGCATGGCTTTGTCCTGCACCGATAAAAGAACCTTGTACTACAGCAGCACCTGCACTTGTTTCACCGAATGTAACTTCAGAGACGATGGGATTATCTTCTGAGACAACACCACAAGCTTTACAAACTAAATCGTTGTTAGCATTGGAAAGATCTCTCTCAAATTCGGTTCCGTGACAGTTCTTACACACTGGCATTGGTATATGACTATGGACTCTTTTTTATTACCGTTTTTACCATTGGGATTGTTCTTGATGCGATCAAAAATATGATTTTTTTATCATATCTGATACTTCGCGAAAACCTTAGAATAGCAAATAAGGCCATCGCAACATTAATAGACAAAAATTAGAGTCACTTCACTTCGTTGATTTTTGATAGCGACGGCCGTGACCATTGCAAGATTTCTAATGAGGGGAAGAACAACTTTTCTTGTAGATTACCTCCACTTTAATCGGATGTCTTTTTTTACGTCCAAGAGCATTCAATGTCATCAAGATAGAAGCAAATTTTTCTAACACTAAATATTATATTGCATCTGTATCAGTATATATGTGTATGTGGGAAGCCATAGTTCACTACTTCACAACTTTAAAAACAGTCTATTTTCCTTTGTTCACTAAGTGATTTTGTAGGCGTGATCAAGTGCTTACCGGGGGGTTTTTATTTTTTTTAGGTTAGATCCGATGGAGAAGCGATGCAGGTGAAGTTTAATAAGAACCCAATTCGTAAGCAGGGGCACAAACAATCAAGAAGTTATCAAAGTCACTTTTGAGATACCAAGAATCTAATCAGATTATTTTATCATTTTATTTTACCATCAATTGTAATTATTCTAGTTTGGGAATTCGCGATACTTCAATTTGCTAATATCAGTAACCACAGAAAAATGGCAATAGCATTATGGTATTGTCCACCACAAGGATCAGTTGCTTACGAGACATTACAGATGCTTATATTTTCGTTTCAAACGTTGTTCCCAGATTCACCAGTTTTTGAACCTCATGTGACGGTAACGTCCCATTTGGTGTGCAATAGTAAAGATGATGTCAACAAAATTTTGACCTCCTGTGTTGCTGCCATCCAATCGATAAGGTCACACCAAACAGCAAAGAAAGGACGTAAGGGACAGGCATCCCATACTGTTGCAGCTCCTTTGGTATCTTTCAATGGATGCAGTGTAGGTAAACAATATTTCAAGAAAATTGTGCTCGAGTGTAACAAGAACAAAATACTTTATGGGGTCGCACAAGTCATGAGAGAGATGTACGTAGAGATCGATCCTGAGACGCGAAGTAGCCGTGCCGCCACTTGGGTGCACGAGGAATTCCATCCGCACGTCTCATTGCTTTATTCGGATATTCATCCGGTAAGTCAGGCGTCATTGCGAGTAGTTCAACAAAGAATTGAAGATGCTCTAGACGTGCAACTAGTTCCAAGAGAGAAACGTAAGGGTTCCGGAAACGCTGATGGGTCCAATGAAGTGCAAATGAGATGGGATTTTGACGTATCTTCATCGCTATCTTGGAATATCCCAGGAACGTTTAAAGTGGTCAACTGTGTGGGGCCCGTTCAAGAATGGGAGGTATTGGGACGGGTGGACGTTTAAGCATACATTTATGTGCACTGTAAGTAATTATATAGAATATTTTTTTTTTTTTTTTTTTTTTTTTTCATATCTGTCAATACTTGAAAATGTTCTAGTTAGAGATTTACGTATACTGATTGCTTGCCTTCGCAAGGGATAGAAATCCCTTGAAAATAAAAAAAATCCCCCCCTAAGCAGCGAAAATTGTAAGATCCATAATATTTAAGAAATGACGAAGAGCGTAGTCTTATCGCAGCAGTTTTCCAAACAAAGAATGCCATTCATCAAATAATCCACAACCACCTCAAGAAAAATGGTGAAATTACAAAGGTTTAGCGAAAAGAAAAGCCTCATACACGAATTCGGCAAGTTTATCCTTGAAAAGCAAGACTCGGCGTTAACGGGCGACGCTGATGCAGTGTTCAATATCGCCATCAGTGGAGGATCGATGAACCAAGCGCTGTACGAAAGTTTGGTAAATGACAAAAACATTTTTCCACATATTAAGTGGCCACAATGGAGAATCTTCTTCTGTGACGAAAGATTGGTTCCATTTGAGGATCCGCAAAGTAACTATGGTCAGTTCAAAAAAACAGTTTTGGACCCGCTAGTGCATCAAGGCAACCAATTGAACTTAGGCCCCACTGTATACACTATCAACGAATCATTAATCGGTGGCGGTGAAACGGCCAATAGAAAGATTGCCGAAGAATACGCTTCCTTGCTGCCTGCATCATTCGACCTAATCTTACTCGGATGTGGAGAAGATGGACATACATGCTCGTTGTTTCCCGGGGTTGAATTTAATTACCTTGTAGAAGAGATGGACCGCAAGATTTTATGGTGTAATAATTCGCCCAAGGCACCCAAGGACAGGATCACCTTTACATTAGCAGTAGTAGCCGAGGCTAAAAGTGTGTGCTTTCTCGTTAGGGGAGCTGCCAAAAAGGCTATCATGCATGACGTGTTAATCGTAAAAAATAGCGAACTACCTAGTGTGCTGGTTAATGAAATGGTCGGAACCAAAGTAACATGGTTTCTCGACGACGAAGCTGGCGCCTTGATTCCTGAAAACTGCTAATTACACTCGTCTTTATACGAAACTTGCTCCGTTAATCACGACAAACAACCTTAATTACATTACATAATAATAAATAAATGATAACTGTCTTCTTTACAGCGTATGTTGGAGCTTACTCCCGAAGCATAAACCCAATTCTTCTAGAAGAATTGACAGCAGAAAGGAAAGGGATACCGAAGGCAAACTCAACCTTAAAAGTTCCGTAAGCAACCGAGCCTCCGCGAAGGTTACATAACTTAAAAGAAAAACACAGCTCACCCGGTGATACCGTAACAACGCGTTAATCTTAATGATATGACTCGGAACCACCTGCAAAACAGCGCTAACGGAAATTTCCATGGAAAGAGAATAAGGGACGCAGCAGGGTTTTTTTTTTTTGGCGAGCACACGAAATAAAAAATTGCTTCGGGCCAGCTGCATGGAAGGGTTAATTTCGCCCCTTTATCGCAAGCTACGCAGTTCTCCTGGCTCGAGAATGAATCTGGCCCGCCGCAGACGTTTCCTGGCCCCAGATTAGGAAGCAGCGGCGGCGGAGCGGAAGGTGCTCTAAGCAAAATAAGGAATATTAGCCACGCCGGTAATTCCCCTTCCTTTGGTCTGCCCCTGGTCTGCCCCTTTCGTTTTTTTTTGTTTTTTTTGGGTGAACGGAATACTCCGTGGGCGGCACAAGGAGAGCCTGTGCAGGAATCTGTGCGTCTCAGTCGGGCGGGCCGACTTAGCACCGATGGTTCGCTTTGGCTTGGGCTTACGGTGGCTGCGAGATTTGCAGATTAGTGCATATCCGCGCCTTTGTATGACGTGAAGCGATCCGCCCTGAACAACTTGTTACGTATATGATGTTGACTCTGCGCCCCTGTCTTTCTGGTTGCTGCCTTCTGCGCTGATTTGGTGCAATCTTTCTTTTTTGTCTTTGAAAGATTTAAGCTTTTTTTCGAGAAGAAAAAGGAGGAACCGAAAAAAATAATCTTTCAGTTGTTGGCCCGTAGAGCAGAAAATGGAAGGCAGTAGATATCCATATCGAAGGAAAAGCACAAACTTATCACGTTTAGGGTAGTCATTAACGTTGAAGTAATCAGGTAGTGAATAGCTCGAAGCTTTCCATGCTTTCCTTTCGGTTGCATCTTTCTTCCTTTGGGGGTTTATCTTGATACGTCGTTACTTACCTGTTTTTCCAATATATATATATATATATATTGGTAATAGCTGATCATTGCAGAAGATCTAGATCTCCTTTGCACGCTTTAAGATTAGGTAGCTGTAACCCCCATATTGAATTTTCACCCACGCCATAAAATACAATAGCTCAGAGAACCGGTGGTCACATGCAACCTAAAACTTTCGTCCACCAACTTCATGCAATTCTTCTGGAACCGGAAGTAAACAAATGGATATACTGGTCTCCGACTGATAACACGATATTTTTTTTGAAGCCATACGACCCTAATTTTAGTACACATGTTCTGAAGCGCTATTTCAAACATGGAAATGTCAATAGTTTTGTTCGTCAACTACACATGTACGGGTTTCATAAACTATCTCATCCTTCCCCAGACCAATCTTCTGCCAACAATGGTAACGTTAAAGAACTTGTTGAATGGAAATTTACTCACCCATCTGGATTCTTCTTCAAAAAGGCCAACGCCGGTATCTTGAATAAAATTCAAAGAAAGAGCACTGGTGTGGGAAAAGATGGTAAAAGAAAGAATATACTGTCACCAATATCTGTCAGTTACGTTGATGCTTCGAGGTTAAATGTTCTCTCTCAGCAATCCGGACCAGTTTCTGCAAGAGAACCATCAAATATGTTTATGGGCAGTCCCGTCCATTACTCAACATCCCAAAGTCCTCCACATATCAGTATACCGCAACAGCAACAAAGTAGTGGACCTTACCTAATATCTTCACTGCCCCCCCAACAACCCACGGTGAACATGATGCGAAGGCAAAGCATCTCGGCGAGGATGATGAATTCTTATGACTATCCCAATCAATTTTCCACCCAAGATAGCATAGTCCAGCCTCAGCAGCCGCAACAAGTACTTTCTCCACAAGCATTATCTGGACCTCCGATGAAGAAATCAGGAACACTATCTTCGACAGATGATCTGAAAACAACTTCCTTGCCAATTGTTAATTACCCAATGCCGTATCATCCTGGAGCTTTTGCCCAGCAGCAGCAGCAGCAGCAGCAACCGCTCCCTACAGTCCCGCCATATAGCAGTTACTCCACTCCATTTCCCTCAATGATGAACTCTCTTTCGAACTCTGCTTCTAACTCACCTGCTTTAGGAGTTTGTAATAATAATGTAACACTACCCAAAAAAAGCAATATAAGTGAAAGGCAAGCTTTGGATAACCATATACAAACTTTAAAGAACTCTCTATCAACAATCACTGATTTGATAGAAAAACATATTAACAGCGCATCGCAAGATGAAAATAAAACTCTAACTAATGATGCCATGAACAAAGACCTTCGAACAAGCTTATCCCTATTACAGAATTCCAAGGAGGAAATCATTCAACTTGAAAGTAAATGGATGTCTATGCAATCTGTTAAAACAACTGCCCTACCCCTTCAAGAGACTACGAATACATCATCGACCTTAACTTCTCTGACGTCCAGCATAATTCCCAAGAGTATACCTATAATCACGAAAGGTGAAGTCGCCACTAAACCAGCATCTTACTGAATTATTTTCAACAGAACACATCGCATCCAACTGAACAAACTGTTACCGCTGTTGATACCAAGGAACATTCAGTGAACGTAGGGAAGAACGAACATTCTCCATATTTTTGCATACTAGATACAAGGGGGAAGAATGCAATTATTTCACAAACCGAAAGAAAAAGAATCACAAGCTATGTTTGCTACTATCAATTTTTCTTATGATTAATTTAACATAAATTATGGCCTTTTTCATTCCGGCTGCGCTTGTTCTCCAATTTTTTTTTTTTTTGAGAAAACTTTAAAAATTTCAAATGTAAGAAAGTAGAGCAGATCTTTTAGCAAGGATCCGCTTAACATTCCAACAAAAAAGGAAAAATAAAACAATAATTTCGTTCCCCATCTATCCTTCGCCTCTCCTTCGCTCTGTAATTTTTTTTACTCGTGCGCCTCCGACTTTTGAAAGAAGGAGCAATAAAGTTAAATAAATGTAATTAAATTATGCTTTTTTAGGCAAGTTCGGGACTTTGTTGCCACGTATTGCTCTTCTATGCAAGCACTTCACTCCTTTTCTTTCATCTCTGTTTTCTTCCACTGGCTGGAAGCTTGAGGGTTGCCTCTTGATTCTTTATCGCCTGCAACCATTGCCTTGTTCCGTCCTCTCAAGGCGTTCCTTCCGTGCTTTTTAAATACTAGAATCATTCGAGACGTATTTATGAGCATGTTACTTCTTGATGTTTATCTAAGAGGGTTGTTTAGGTTATCCGCATTATTTTTAAAGTTTTAAGGTTACATCATTTATTCAGACGCGTTCGGAGGAGAGTGCATTCACCAAGATGTAAATTTCTTCAGTTTTCCGGATTAGGATTGGAAAAATGAAGAAAAATAGCTGCAGAAGAGCCGAAAATAGGTCAGAAAAAAAAAAAAGACAGGCAAAATAGGTGTAAGCGTTAAATGTCTATTGCCTGCTGTACTAGCTAGCTAAAGTAATTGTAGTAGTTGTTATTAAGGAGTTCTTTAAATCATATTGCTTGCTTGTATCAGACCATTGGAAACTTCAATGTTTAAACTCTAGAAAGATTGATCTGCTCAAATATTTTCATATTCACGGCATGTCCTAACTTGAACATTTGTAGAAGGGCGAAATATTTCTTAGTGTAGGCAAGATATTTGAATGGCATTGTCTGCCGAAATATACTCGACTTGCAGTTCCACTGCAAGTTGAAAAGGATATCGCTTTAGCCAAACAAAAATTTGTTGCGCTATTCAGTGAGCATGCATTGGCTATAGAGGCCGCACCTAAATTGTATCTTTTGATTGATGTAACTGCCACACTTTCTCTAGCACAGTCATGATACGGCTTTTTTTCATTTAGCCACCAAATACTGTAAATATCGTTTTAGAACGTTATGAAAAAATGCTCATCCACTTAAAAACCTCTCAGTATTCTGAAAGTTGGTATAATCTTGCACTTTAAGTGTATATCTTTTTATGAAATCTTTTTGAATAATGAGTGTTTTTCAAAATTTTGACATTCATGTGAATTGTTTATCTATCCTTTGCATAGTAAAATAATAGATGCAGAATTTACTCACCTCAAGGAGGAGCAAAATAATAAGAAAAGTTACGATAGGCTAGTTGAATGTCCAAGATCGTAAAGAATGAAGAAAAAAGGAGTAAAAAGTATGAATAAGATAAATGAAAATATAAAAATAAAAACCAACTAATACATGAAGAAAAAAGCAGACAAAAACATTTTATGGACCTGATGCAATCTAGTAGTCCATAGAATAATCACCACTAGAAAATTCTTCCTCTTCATTACTACCGTTTGCCATTATAGGAATATGATTTGCTGCAGGATTCTGCGGAGGTATTATATAGGGCACTGGCGGCACCTGTGGAATAAACCCAAATGATGGGAACATTGGCATCATCCAGTTAGCGTTATTTTGGTTTGCACTTATTAAGTTGTAACTGTTCACGGGCTTTGTGTTGGTATTAGGGTACTGCAGTGGTATGAAATAATTTTCCCTCGAGACTTGCTGTTGCGATTGGTTCTGAGTCATCAAGGCATTGATAAATTTCTTATTATACTTTGTTGGATAAGCCTTATGATAATCATTATGTGGCTGAAAATTTTGGAACTTTGATGACTTATCAGTTTGGGATTGATCATCATCATCACTTGAAGATAAATTACCACGTTTCTGAGCGAAAGAAACAGATAACACTTGATCTTTGCTGACTTGATACCCGTCTGTATTCAAAATTGCCTTAGCAGCATCTAATGGGCTTTCAAAAGAAACAAAACCATAACCTCTTGATGATCCCACTGGCAGATCATTATCTGATGAGCTATCATTCGATTGTTGACGATACTTGTTCTTACTACCCCCAACAGTAATGACCTTAACGCTGATTATTTCACCGAAAGATTTGTAGAAATCATATAAATCTTCATCTGTCCAAGAAAGAGGGATGTGCTTGACATATAGGTTTGATTCTTGCTGATTACTCATTGGTATAGGTAAGCTATAAGAAGTTGATGGGTACTGGTACATGTCAAACTTGTTGCCCATGAATCTAGGCACACGCTGACCGCGACCTTCACTGAAAGATTCCCTTTGAGGATAGAACAGATCCATTTTCTCTGCCACAGGGGTTGATCTTACAGAATCAAAATACCGTACATTGGAGGTATCGTTGCTGTTCCCGTTTTTATTATTGTTGAAGTAATATCTATCATATGTATAATTATTGTAATCATACATTGGGTTATTTGCAAATTCCAAAACCTCCATGTCATTGTGGTTACTGATGGAAGGGTGCCTGTCATGGCTATTGTGGTTGTTGTAAACTTTATGTTGAACCGCCTTATTAACAACGAGCCTGTTTCCATGCCACATGAATCCATTGAAGGTCTCGATGGCTGCTAGTGCTTGTTCATGGTTGATAAGCTTGATGAAACCATAACCCTTCAACATATCTTCATCTTGGGCATTTCCATTAGTATTATTGGAAGATTTGTTTGATTCTACTGACCCTTCCTCATTGAAACTTACTGAACTACTGCTTCTTGTATTACTTCTCTTCGGAAAGTAATATGAAATGATATCAAAGTCCGGAAACTTTTTTGATAACTCCTTCTTGATTACTTCTATGACTTCTTTAGGTGTAATCAAAGTCTCTACTTTTTCAGGATTGTGATAAGGCAAGTTGCCTATAAAGAGACACCTGAAATTATCATCATTGTTGTTTTCTTTGACATGGTCCCAATGGATTCTTTCTCTCTCCTTTCGCTCAACGTGATAGTTGATAAATAGTGTGGAGCCATTTACCGTCCTTCCATTAAGTTCCTTGATGCAAAGTGAAGCTTGAGAACCCAAGGGGTAGGAAATGAATCCGTATCCGTTAGGTTCGCCTTTCGTTTTATCATATATCAATTTCATTGATAAAATTGGTCCATATTTTGAAAATAAGAAACTCAGTTCACCAATAGAAAGGCTCTTTGCTATTCCCCCGACAAAAATATTTCCAGGATAGGTTAGTGCATGCTTGTTCACACCGATAGACCATTTATCAATATGCTGACCAATAGGTTCGCTCTTGAGTAATTCCGAGATATCTGTACATGCATTTTCTAATGACTTGGGGTACTTGAATTGTGCTTGCAAAACGGTATCGTATCTCCAATCATCTTCCTCTTCGTTATCTTTGTAAGATTTCTCATACTCTTGACTTCCATGCTCGTAAAGATAGATGTCTTTATTTTGTTCGAGAACCTGTAACCTCCTTGTATCCGGAAGAAATTCATATGTTTCTGTATCAGAGTTGTTAACGGAGATACCTTTGTAGTGCTGTATTGTGTCCATTATTTGATCGGTTATTCTAGAGTTGCAGTGATCATCTTCTTCTTCTTGTAACTGCCATTTTATTCTTATGGTTAATAAATTTGTGTTGGCCAATTGTTCCAGTTGAAGACCAGTGGAAGTTTTCCTTTCAATTTTTATTGATTGGTCTCCAGCTTCTGCGCTCGCTGATGTCTGCTGGCTGCAGATATCTGTATCCTCGGGGCCACTAGATATTACTTCATCTGATGGTTCTTCTGCAATATTCATCCTCGAAACTTCTGATGCGGTTTGTCTTTCACGTATAATGTTTTTAGTAAAATAAAACTTATGGTTTATTTTTGGATTTTTAATCAGGGTGCCTTGTAATTTGGGATGTGTGCTATGCTTTACTTGTTCACACTTTTTTTGAGACCGTTGAACGAACTAAAATTAAGAACACTCTAATCCTTCGAACAAAAGGCACTTTTCAACTATTATTTACTTATTCAATATTTAAGGGAAGTTTCTTTATTGTGCTTGACATATATATATGTATTTATTTATATAGCGCAGTGGCCAAGAAAATGTTAACGTGAAATAACGACTAACGGGCAGGCGTTATGCACGGAAAGAGATCTACTAAATTCCGCCCAATAGGGAATCTCCGACTGAATTTTTTTGCCCTTTGGTCAACTATTCCCGGGAAGGGCATAAATTGAATCAAGCGCCAATTTTACGTCTTCGGCTAGTAATCGGATCAGCGGGAGAAACATCGTACGTACACAAGAGAATACCGAGCGTGTCGATTAATCAACCACGCTCCATGAGGCTTATCCGCATTCTACTTGCATGTTAGCCGGGAAAAGACATAAATCATCTCAATTCTCTAGAATACTCTAGAGATTATGTAAAAGCGTAGCCCCGTAGATGATTAAATAATTTTCGGTTTCTTACCCCGTAACCACGAGTTGCGGTGTTTTTGCTTCTATCGGGGTAATAAGCGGGCGCTGCTTCTCGGGAATGTAAAAACTGTGCTTCCTACCATGAAGTAGTTGGATCTTGAAATGGGTTGGGCCGGAACAATATGCAAGTACTACAATCCTTGTATTCCCATATGATTATATTCCCCTTTGCATAGGCTAGTGTTTTTTTTTTTCGTTCTTTTGTTTCTTCCGCTAGGAATAGTAGTGGCGATCTGCAGAAAGACGCTCTAAGGAAAAAGAGAGAATTTCGATCAGTCCCGTACACATTACTCTTGAGAAGTTCAATTCCTTCGGACGTAATCCAGATACGAACTTGGCTCTCATCTGTTGTCTTCAAGCTGTTGCGGCCCTCCTCTTTCTCTCTGTTGTACACATTTTTTGACTTTCAAAAATATGCCGCTAAGGAAACATAACCCTTGTGTATGTGAGCTTGTAGCATACGATATAGTGCTCAATGGCATGTGACAAGGACCGCGTATGTAATTGAAGTTTGTAGTGTGATTTACGAAAATAGCCGCCCTTCTTCTTCATTAACGATTATTGAGCGTAATGATATAAGATACAACAGTTTTTTAGGGCTGCATCCATGAAAATACTTTGTAATAGTGAATCATCGCCTTGTTTGTTTATTCAATACAATGCAGTGTCTCTATAGTCTCCTCCTTTAGTTTCACTATCTTTTCTAACCGCCGAAGATATACGAGTGTTCTGAACGAAAAACGACCTTTTCAAACATAGAATATAATTGTATATATACATATACATATATGATACGCAGCCACATTCGTAGTATCTTTAAGACACTGCCTTTCAAAAAAGCTTTAGTATTTTGAAAGAAGATCGAAGCCAAGGAACCAGGACTACAATGAATGGACACTACAAAGTTTCTTAATTGGAAAACAATGAGGGACAAGGAGGAGACTTTTACAGTAAACCAGAACGCTCCTTCACTGTTCAGTTATGTAATGTTATTGTTTGGAAGATCTGAAGAGAGGCATTTCCTACAAACTCTTGAATAAAATAGTGGAAGGCATTTACACAAAGAAGCCGCGCCACTTTGGTCCAGATTTTTTTACCTAAAATCGTCTTAAATTGGCCTGTTCGATAACTGTCATTTGTTTTAGATATTTATTTCCTAACATCAGCTTTAGTTACAGTATGTATGTATCAACCTTTCAGTAAGACAATAATGATTGCATGTTTGATCCTGTTTTAAAGGCATTGGAAGTAACCGTAGTGGCCGCTGTTTCTTCTTGACGGCCTGTAATTGACCTGCGACGCGGGCAATTTCTAGCGATGAGATTGGAAAAACTAACGCATAAAAAAGATTTCAAGATTTATAAGATGTTGAAACAAGTCCTCTTCTCACATCTACAGTTGATACAGTATACCGTATTATCTTTCCTCGGTAGTGTTCAAAATGAGTAGGGCCAAAGAATTACAAGAGAAGCTCAACTTACAAGCGAAACTCCAGTCTACTTTCAGTAACAATACTGCTGCCGTTTTGGACTGGCTGAAAGAATCAGATGAAACCGGCATTAGCAATGATACAGAGCGTAACAAACAGTTAAAAGATCACAAGGAGTTGGAGGATGGTAAGAAGGCATTTTTCAAGCTTCCCGTTTTGCAGATTGGATCGGGCCTACACTTCCGCACACAAGATGACGCTTCCGCCAAAGAAGATATACATACGATTGGTGAGTTTATTGAGGGTGATAAAAAGGTAAGTTCGTTGGCAAAGAAAAAGAAAAGAAGTGACCCAGGGTTGCAACGAAATAATATGTACAGGATCACTAAAGATGATACGAAAGCCATGATTGCGCTTAAAAGAAAAATGAGGAAAGGTGAGAAGGAAGGACTAAGGAAGAAACAAGAGCATAGCAAAAGCAGCGTTTCGAACTCATATAGTGCCAGTGATGAAGAGGATGAAGATGTAGGGACAATGCCGCAAAAGTCCACAAAAAAAAAATTTGGTTTACTTTTTGATAAAAAAAAGAAGGCACGTAAATAATCTTAAACACTTATGGGCAGCAAAAAATGCGTCTTTCTTCCCTCGTCTGTTGTTTTATGTAGGGCGTAATGATGTTTGCTTGTCAACGAATGAATACGTACAGAAGAGAATTCTAGCCAAGGCAGTTATTGCATACTGCAATACTAAGTACGTTAACGTTGCTAGAATAACATTAAATGAGATGTAGCAATGCAGGTCCTTCCTCAGTAGGCTTAATGCTCCACTAGAATTTTTGACCGGCCACTATTTGCTTTTTTTCGCAATCCTTTTCAATACTCGAGAGCAAAGACAAAAAAAATAAGACATGTAGTGCGCTGTATGGAAAAGAATTAATTAGAACTTTACAAACGCGTGTTAAACAGGCATATTTAAGTGTTTGGACCTAAACAATATATCGACTATTGAAATTCTTACGCAAGATTTTTTATAGTTGGATATTCATATATTCTTACAACTCTCTCTACTTTCAGTTTTTGAAGCTATATGTATCATTATATACGTTTATGGATTTTTCAAACCTAAACAATTATACTGCGTAAATGTTTGATTAAGCAATAAATAAAAACAAAGGATTGGTAAGGGAAGACCGTGAGCCGCCCAAAAAGTCTTCAGTTAACTCAGGTTCGTATTCTACATTAGATGGTCACAAAACATCAGATTGAAGAGGATCACTTGGATGGAGCTACGACGGATCCCGAAGTTAAACGGGTAAAATTAGAAAACAACGTTGAAGAAATACAACCTGAGCAGGCTGAGACCAATAAACAAGAGGGCACCGATAAAGAGAATAAAGGAAAGTTCGAGAAAGAAACTGAGAGAATAGGAGGATCTGAAGTGGTTACAGATGTGGAAAAAGGAATTGTCAAATTTGAATTTGATGGTGTTGAATACACATTCAAAGAGAGACCCAGTGTCGTAGAGGAAAATGAAGGTAAAATTGAGTTTAGGGTGGTGAATAATGATAATACTAAAGAAAACATGATGGTCCTAACGGGGTTAAAAAACATTTTTCAAAAGCAATTACCAAAAATGCCCAAAGAATACATTGCCAGGTTAGTCTATGATCGAAGTCATCTTTCCATGGCTGTCATTAGGAAGCCATTGACTGTCGTAGGTGGCATAACATATCGACCTTTCGATAAGAGAGAATTCGCAGAAATTGTTTTCTGTGCCATCAGTTCGACGGAACAGGTACGCGGTTATGGTGCGCATCTAATGAATCACTTAAAAGACTATGTTAGAAATACCTCGAACATAAAATATTTTTTGACATATGCAGATAATTACGCTATTGGATACTTTAAAAAGCAAGGCTTCACTAAAGAAATCACGTTGGATAAAAGTATATGGATGGGATATATTAAAGATTATGAAGGTGGTACGCTGATGCAATGTTCTATGTTACCAAGAATACGATATTTGGACGCAGGTAAGATTTTATTATTACAAGAAGCGGCCCTGCGAAGAAAAATAAGAACGATTTCGAAATCGCATATTGTAAGGCCTGGTTTAGAGCAATTCAAAGACTTAAACAATATCAAACCGATTGATCCAATGACTATTCCTGGCTTGAAAGAAGCCGGCTGGACTCCCGAGATGGATGCGTTGGCGCAACGTCCCAAGCGTGGTCCACACGATGCAGCAATACAGAATATACTCACAGAGCTACAAAATCATGCAGCAGCTTGGCCCTTCTTACAACCCGTTAATAAAGAGGAGGTCCCCGACTATTATGATTTTATCAAAGAGCCAATGGACTTGAGCACCATGGAAATAAAATTAGAGAGCAACAAATATCAGAAGATGGAAGACTTCATATATGATGCCAGATTGGTGTTTAACAATTGCCGAATGTACAATGGCGAGAATACGTCGTATTACAAGTATGCTAATAGGCTAGAGAAATTCTTCAATAATAAAGTAAAAGAAATACCTGAATATTCTCACCTTATTGATTAATGCGTAGAAGAAGCTTTTCCGCTACTATTCCTTTCGAAGAAGAAATAAATGTTTAGTACGGCGAGACGATGTGATCAATTGAGGTTATTTTATTATTTTTCCTTTCATTTTTGTAAGGTTTTCTTTCTTTGTTAGTGTGACGTTGGTATTTACCTTTATGTAACTATATTTATGACATTTCAACATCCGCTTCTTCTGGACTTTCTGCAGCTTCTTTCTCTTTCAACTCTTTTATCAATTCAGCAGTTTTTTCGTTATCATATATTTTGAATCCGTCTTGCTTTGTTATACAACTCAATTGCGCGTTATTTTCATCAAGTTTCTCTTCCATCACTTGCTTTAGGATTTTTAGAACAAGAAGCTCAGCTTCTTTCAAAGTTAAAGAAGAATGCCATTCATTCAATAATTCTGCTTGTGCTCCTTCAGAGCCTGAACCAATGGCTTTGGCATTATAACGGTAAAATGTCCCAGATGGTTCTGCATGGAAAAGTTGATAACCATCATCCGCATCATGGCCAGCAATTAACAAGGCAACCCCGAATGGTCGAGACATTAGTCTTTCTTCACCAGAGGCACCTTCACCGAACCTTAGAGCAAGATCACACACCGATTGCGTTAAGGACTCAACATTGATGTCTTCATCGTAGTATAGATTATGCGTTACTGCAGCAGTACGCGCATGTTCAATCATGGAACGAGCATCTGCTGTAAGCCCACTCATTGCACAACCAATATGACGATCAATCTCCACGATTTTCTCAATAGAATCAGATTCTAACAGTGGTGAGGTGGCACGTTTCTCCACACCTAGTACAACACCTTCTTTCGTGGCAATACCAATTGCTGTAGATCCTAATTTGATGGCCTCCAAAGAATACTCAACTTGGAATAACCTCCCTTCTGGGGAAAATGTGCTTACACCACGATCATATTCACTTCTAGTTAAGAACATCCTTTCTAGTTATATTAGACAATTGGAATTTATGTTCTTATTGACTTGTATTCTATAGTTATAGCGCTCTCTTGTCCAATTTCCTAGGCTACTCTTTTGCCACCGGTCCTGGTTTATGATAACCCTGTGTAATGAAATTTCAAAAATATTTTCGTGAATAGTGATTTATTTAGTTTGACCACTAAATTATCCTTACGGACTTGTGCTACATTCATGTTTGCACGCTTAATAAAAAATCGGCGTACTTTCATTTATGCTTGGCTTATAATATGTTTGATAGTCAATTCATTTCAGTAAAAAGTCTTCAGCAGTAGTTGCAAAAGTGTCCTTTTTTACTTTTTGGGCTACATTATTCTTGAAAAAAGTTCATGTTTTGTTATTTCTTTCCCACATACTTTATAAAAAAAGATAAATTTTTTAAAAAAAAAAAAAAATACAAGTGGAACATTATCAAATAAAAAGCGTTATAGCGCCACATGCGATGAACCTGAGCTTTTATCTTCATTGATATATAGTAATTACAACATCTTATTGAAATGCACAGCACTTATCCAGAGTTATTTGATATAAAGATTATGACTCAAATTCTTCTCGACCAACAAGAAACTTTCTCACCTACAAATGTCTTCAACAATTCTAATAATTGACACATAAGTATATTGTATATATAACATGGATATAAATGGCCCTATATTGAAAGCTATGTCAAAATAGGAATCCTTCCTTCCTCAGCGCTTTTTATCAAGGGCCAATTGATCTGATACACCTAGTAGTGTACTATAAGTGTAGAAAGCATACTATACTATTCGACACTTCCTTTCAATCCTGGAATTAACAGTCACTTTTAAAAAAGACATCTACCGTGAAGGTGCCGTAGAGTATCGCGTTACCATATCGCCAAAAACTGATATACGCCGCGGAAACCAGGCAAACAATTGAAAAGAAAAATTTTGAGGAACTCTCTGCATCGAAGCCGTCTAGAGTTACCACTAGTCAGATGCCGCGGGCACTTGAGCACCTCATGCACAGCAATAACACAACACAATGGTTAGTAGCGACCTGAATTCGGTCATTGATGCATGCATGTGCCGTGAAGCGGGACAACCAGAAAAGTCGTCTATAAATGCCGGCACGTGCGATCATCGTGGCGGGGTTTTAAGAGTGCATATCACAAATTGTCGCATTACCGCGGAACCGCCAGATATTCATTACTTGACGCAAAAGCGTTTGAAATAATGACGAAAAAGAAGGAAGAAAAAAAAAGAAAAATACCGCTTCTAGGCGGGTTATCTGCTAATCCGAGCTTCCACTAGGATAGCACCCAAACACCTGCATATTTGGACGACCTTTACTTACACCACCAAAAACCACTTTCGCCTCTCCCGCCCCTGATAACGTCCACTAATTGAGCGATTACCTGAGCGGTCCTCTTTTGTTTGCAGCATGAGACTTGCATACTGCAAATCGTAAGTAGCAACGTCTCAAGGTCAAAACTGTATGGAAACCTTGTCACCTCACTTAATTCTAGCTAGCCTACCCTGCAAGTCAAGAGGTCTCCGTGATTCCTAGCCACCTCAAGGTATGCCTCTCCCCGGAAACTGTGGCCTTTTCTGGCACACATGATCTCCACGATTTCAACATATAAATAGCTTTTGATAATGGCAATATTAATCAAATTTATTTTACTTCTTTCTTGTAACATCACTCTTGTAATTCCTTATTCCTTCTAGCTATTTTTCATAAAAAACCAAGCAACTGCTTATCAACACACAAACACTAAATCAAAATGGCTGTCTCTAAAGTTTACGCTAGATCCGTCTACGACTCCCGTGGTAACCCAACCGTCGAAGTCGAATTAACCACCGAAAAGGGTGTTTTCAGATCCATTGTCCCATCTGGTGCTTCTACCGGTGTCCACGAAGCTTTGGAAATGAGAGATGGTGACAAATCCAAGTGGATGGGTAAGGGTGTTTTGCACGCTGTTAAGAACGTCAACGATGTCATTGCCCCAGCTTTCGTTAAGGCTAACATTGATGTTAAGGACCAAAAGGCCGTCGATGACTTCTTGATTTCTTTGGACGGTACTGCCAACAAATCCAAGTTGGGTGCTAACGCTATCTTGGGTGTTTCTTTGGCTGCTTCCAGAGCTGCCGCTGCTGAAAAGAATGTCCCATTATACAAGCACTTGGCTGACTTGTCTAAGTCCAAGACCTCTCCATACGTTTTGCCAGTTCCATTCTTGAACGTTTTGAACGGTGGTTCCCACGCTGGTGGTGCTTTGGCTTTGCAAGAATTCATGATTGCTCCAACTGGTGCTAAGACCTTCGCTGAAGCCATGAGAATTGGTTCCGAAGTTTACCACAACTTGAAGTCTTTGACCAAGAAGAGATACGGTGCTTCTGCCGGTAACGTCGGTGACGAAGGTGGTGTTGCTCCAAACATTCAAACTGCTGAAGAAGCTTTGGACTTGATTGTTGACGCTATCAAGGCTGCTGGTCACGACGGTAAGGTCAAGATCGGTTTGGACTGTGCTTCCTCTGAATTCTTCAAGGACGGTAAGTACGACTTGGACTTCAAGAATCCAAACTCTGACAAATCCAAGTGGTTGACTGGTCCTCAATTGGCTGACTTGTACCACTCCTTGATGAAGAGATACCCAATTGTCTCCATCGAAGATCCATTTGCTGAAGATGACTGGGAAGCTTGGTCTCACTTCTTCAAGACCGCTGGTATCCAAATTGTTGCTGATGACTTGACTGTCACCAACCCAAAGAGAATTGCTACCGCTATCGAAAAGAAGGCTGCCGACGCTTTGTTGTTGAAGGTCAACCAAATCGGTACCTTGTCTGAATCCATCAAGGCTGCTCAAGACTCTTTCGCTGCCGGTTGGGGTGTTATGGTTTCCCACAGATCTGGTGAAACTGAAGACACTTTCATTGCTGACTTGGTCGTCGGTTTGAGAACTGGTCAAATCAAGACTGGTGCTCCAGCTAGATCCGAAAGATTGGCTAAATTGAACCAATTGTTGAGAATCGAAGAAGAATTAGGTGACAACGCTGTTTTCGCTGGTGAAAACTTCCACCACGGTGACAAATTATAAAGCTTTTGATTAAGCCTTCTAGTCCAAAAAACACGTTTTTTTGTCATTTATTTCATTTTCTTAGAATAGTTTAGTTTATTCATTTTATAGTCACGAATGTTTTATGATTCTATATAGGGTTGCAAACAAGCATTTTTCATTTTATGTTAAAACAATTTCAGGTTTACCTTTTATTCTGCTTGTGGTGACGCGTGTATCCGCCCGCTCTTTTGGTCACCCATGTATTTAATTGCATAAATAATTCTTAAAAGTGGAGCTAGTCTATTTCTATTTACATACCTCTCATTTCTCATTTCCTCCTAATGTGTCAATGATCATATTCTTAACTGGACCGATCTTATTCGTCAGATTCAAACCAAAAGTTCTTAGGGCTACCACAGGAGGAAAATTAGTGTGATATAATTTAAATAATTTATCCGCCATTCCTAATAGAACGTTGTTCGACGGATATCTTTCTGCCCAAAAGGGTTCTAAGCTCAATGAAGAGCCAATGTCTAAACCTCTTTCCATTGCCTTTTCTAAAGCGTATACTAAACCATGAACGTCTGTTTGCCCCATGTTTAACCCCTGTCCAGCGAGAGGATGTGTCGTATGTGCTGCGTCCCCAACAAGGGCAACTCTATCAGTGCAATAACGATCTGCATGTGTTAATTTTAAGGGAAAACGTGCTCTTGTCTTATCTATTATACTAACGACTCTTGGTGGGTAAATTTCATCAATATCCGACTCGTCCTTCAACGTGGCGTATATTTCCTCAGTTCTGAATTTAATATCTTCTATCAATTTATCGGTGTCCATAGAGCCATCTTCCAATGTACGGTAATAGTAGTTCATGTCTGCGTCTTCCAAGACAAAAGCAGCATTGATAAGTGCAGTGAATGATTCTGGAGGTAATGACAACAAAAGCCTCGATAAACGTTCAGATGAACTCCAGACTAAAGTGGCATTATTTTCAGGCATGGGTAAGTGTGCAATTGGACCAGTGGGTAAGAACCTCTGCCAGCCCCTTAGTTTAAAGGGAGGATACTCTAACTTCATGCTGGCCACAACACCATAGGCATTATACATCCAGCCCCTAGATGGGATCTGGGAAAATCTTCTGGTAGGAGAATTGAACCCGTCTGCACCCACTAGCAATCTCGTCTTGTATACTTCACCATTGGAAAGAGTGACTAAAGGCCAGGACAATGGATCATTAGGGTCACTGTGTTTAATATTGACAACTTTTGTATTATCAATAATATCAATGGAATCCTTCTTTGAATCGTACTGAGAAATTCTGTTGTATAAGGAAGCCTGTATATTTATAATTTCAATCATACAAAGCATGGAGTCCCTTGCCAGATCCAAAGTACCCTTAGAACAACCGTCCGTGACATAGAGTCCGTCATAACTTTGAATCCTGTCATGCATCAAAGTTGCCCCAGCGTTATTTTCAAGAAAATGAATAGATCTAGGCGTAACACTGACAATCCTGTTCGTAAAATAATCTGGGGGTGAATTATAAAAGTCCGATAATTTATCTTTTAAGTCCACCATATCGACTAAAGTTGTCTTTAGATCTTTTAATTGCGGAGAATTCTTAATCGATGCAGCTAAAGTCAAACCTGCAGGACCCCCACCTACGATTAATACATCTGTTAACTTTGGAGCTGAAGATTTGGCTGTTGCCAAACCCCTCACCAAAATACGCCGAGTAAGCATAACTTTTGAAAAGAACATGCCTCTGTGTCAATCGATACAAGGTTCACTGAAAGACCAATTTGGATTACTGAATGAAGAGAATTATCGCCACAATTATGTTTATTCCTTTTTAATGTCGTATCACAATTTTAGAAGGGATATTTCTCAGAAACAGTTTAAGATCTGCGTGTTCCTTCTGCAAGAAGAAGGGAAAAAAAGAAAGGAGAAACAATAGTAGCATAAATATTGTTCGATAAAAGAACATCACTTTTTCTTGAAACTTCAAGGGTTTGCCTCCTTAGCTTAGTGGTAGAGCGTTGCACTTGTAATGCAAAGGTCGTTAGTTCAATTCTGACAGGTGGCAGTTTCCTTTTTATTTGTCAGTATTAATAATTGAGGCGCCCCTAATTTTTTTGGCACCGCTCTCGATGAAAAAGTAGAGACGTCAGAAATTGAACGTTTCCTCTAGGAGTTTATTAACTAATAACCCCGAAAAATGGCTCTTTAACCACGAGTGCCCACGGAGGTTATCTTCACCCCTATTTTCATTTTAATTTTAGATCACTTCTAGGAGTTAGCTTAAATATATATATATATATATATATATGGAGACAACGTTTGAAGAATTCGTAGGTGCAGGTGAACATATTGCCGGATAAGTCTAGTTACGCAACTATAATTAAAAAAACACGAGGAACAGAATGTCAAAGGCAGTAGGTGATTTAGGCTTAGTTGGTTTAGCCGTGATGGGTCAAAATTTGATCTTAAACGCAGCGGATCACGGATTTACCGTAGTTGCTTATAATAGGACGCAATCAAAGGTAGATAGGTTTCTAGCTAATGAGGCAAAAGGAAAATCAATAATTGGTGCAACTTCAATTGAGGACTTGGTTGCGAAACTAAAGAAACCTAGAAAGATTATGCTTTTAATCAAAGCCGGTGCTCCGGTCGACACTTTAATAAAGGAACTTGTACCACATCTTGATAAAGGCGACATTATTATCGACGGTGGTAACTCATATTTCCCGGACACTAACAGACGCTACGAAGAGCTAACAAAGCAAGGAATTCTTTTTGTGGGCTCTGGTGTCTCAGGCGGTGAAGATGGTGCACGTTTTGGTCCATCTTTAATGCCTGGTGGGTCAGCAGAAGCATGGCCGCACATCAAGAACATCTTCCAATCTATTGCCGCCAAATCAAACGGTGAGCCATGCTGCGAATGGGTGGGGCCTGCCGGTTCTGGTCACTATGTGAAGATGGTACACAACGGTATCGAGTACGGTGATATGCAGTTGATTTGCGAGGCTTACGATATCATGAAACGAATTGGCCGGTTTACGGATAAAGAGATCAGTGAAGTATTTGACAAGTGGAACACTGGTGTTTTGGATTCTTTCTTGATTGAAATCACGAGGGACATTTTAAAATTCGATGACGTCGACGGTAAGCCATTGGTGGAAAAAATTATGGATACTGCCGGTCAAAAGGGCACTGGTAAATGGACTGCAATCAACGCCTTGGATTTAGGAATGCCAGTCACTTTAATTGGGGAGGCTGTTTTCGCTCGTTGTTTGTCAGCCATAAAGGACGAACGTAAAAGAGCTTCGAAACTTCTGGCAGCACCAACAGTACCAAAGGATGCAATACATGATAGAGAACAATTTGTGTATGATTTGGAACAAGCATTATACGCTTCAAAGATTATTTCATATGCTCAAGGTTTCATGCTGATCCGCGAAGCTGCCAGATCATACGGCTGGAAATTAAACAACCCAGCTATTGCTCTAATGTGGAGAGGTGGCTGTATAATCAGATCTGTGTTCTTAGCTGAGATTACGAAGGCTTATAGGGACGATCCAGATTTGGAAAATTTATTATTCAACGAGTTCTTCGCTTCTGCAGTTACCAAGGCCCAATCCGGTTGGAGAAGAACTATTGCCCTTGCTGCTACTTACGGTATTCCAACTCCAGCTTTCTCTACTGCGTTAGCGTTTTACGACGGCTATAGATCTGAGAGGCTACCAGCAAACTTGTTACAAGCGCAACGTGATTATTTTGGCGCTCATACATTTAGAATTTTACCTGAATGTGCTTCTGCCCATTTGCCAGTAGACAAGGATATTCATATCAATTGGACTGGGCACGGAGGTAATATATCTTCCTCAACCTACCAAGCTTAAGGAGTTAAAGGCAAAGTTTTCTTTTCTAGAGCCGTTCCCAAAAATAATTATACATATATGCTTCTTTTCGTTTACTATATATCTATATTTACAAGCCTTTATTCACTGATGCAATTTGTTTCCAAATACTTTTTTGGAGATCTCATAACTAGATATCATGATGGCGCAACTTGGCGCTATCTTAATTACTCTGGCTGCCAGGCCCGTGTAGAGGGCCGCAAGACCTTCTGTACGCCATATAGTCTCTAGGAACTTGAACATGTTTCTAGACCTATTGCCGCCTTTCGGATCGCTATTGTTCATCATGGATATTTGCCATCTCGTCTTACCGACATCAAAAGGGTGTGTGCATATAGCAGCTATCATCCCACTTATGCAACCACTGGCAAAACTGTTTATAAAATGGACCCAGTTTGCGTCCTTAGATGCAAATCGAGTAGAATCTAGCCATAGTCTTTCCTTGCAAAGTTCATAGGAACTCCAATATATTGCACTAAACGGAACGTCTCTCCACAGAGTGATCTCCAAACCTTTGAAGAGGGCCCGAGAAGGACCCACCATTTTCATTTCCTGCCTCGTTTCGTTTAATAAATCTTTAACCATCATCCATGTTTTTGTGGACTTTGATGATCTCGGTATACTTTGCAGTTTAGTTTTAACCAATTCTAAAGGTGCAATACTTGTTGCTGCAAATACCCTCGCAATTGCACCACAAAAGAGGGGGTTTAATGTTGGGTACGTCGAGGCTATAGGAGAAACGTCTCTTATATATTCATAACCACTAAAATAAACCATGTTGGCAGGAATAGCCATTAATAGGGTCAAAGAAATACCCCTCCACAAACTTGTAATACCTTCGACGCTGGCAATTTTCGTGAATGCTTCTAAAGTACCGTTGAACTTCAACGATGAATTTTTACAGTGCAGTTCTTGAAAACAAGCACTCTCCCAAAATATTTTTGCGTTGTTCAAGTTCTGTCCTCCGACGTTGGTGAATGTCTTCATTTTGGAACCTGAGCTAATGGCGTTGGGCACTTCGGCAGCCCCATCACATGAACAGTCAGGAATCATCTGCTGCTGTTGCAGCCGTATTCTCACTACATCCATCGGTGTCAAAATCAAAGAAGTGAGTACTGATCCAGCACCGGCACTTAACATTCGTTCTTTTAGGGTCAGGCTGTTACTTGTGTTGCGATCACTCATATCGTATTATCAACACCTCGTTTCCTTTCCTACGATACTTTATGGCTTTGGCTCATACGATTCCTGTGAAGTGAACTGGCACAAATATGAGGGTAGTGTGCCCCAATTCCAGAGGAGTGATCTTCCCGGAAATATGCAAAAATGACAGAATGTGTCTTATTCTCTAATTGCTATTCTGAGATCTTCAAGATGGCGAAAAATAACGTTGCGCGTGTTTGGGTGGGTGCCAAAAGTGTCATACATCACCGACGCAAAGATACCAAAAGGACCGTATGTATCTACTATTCCTGAATCGGTTGACTTTGTTAACATGCAGAAACAAAGGTAATGTTTATAAATAGTAAATCATACATAAGTATATGTTATTACATCTTTCTTTTCTTTAGTTTACCTGTTGCGGTTGAAATTCTCTTACTTGTATTGAGCTTCTTATCACCAGATATGTACTCCCTTGGAAAAAATTCATTAATCCTTTTTTGCTTCCCCTTCTTTTTGCGTTTATTAACATCTCTAATTAAGGGAATGAGAATTTCATCAGACTTTTCGTGTGGCCAACCTAGTTGAGTCTTCATGAATGAACGAAGCATATCGAGATCTGGTACCCCCCAAACAAACGGCGTGGTATCGTGATCGACTTCTGGTCTCATATACGCATCATAAACCATGACGCTAGGAAAATCATCATCTAAGATAATTTCGTTATTTACCAGTTTTTTTCTCAGGTCTTTTTCAAATTTATTTTCCGTTTCTTGCTTACGCTTATCAAACTGCCCATTATTATACCAGTCTTTAAAATTTTTTAGGTTTCCAAATTCTGCAATCACTTCAATGCTTGAAACGGGGCCCATACCCTTCAATCCATTCGTGTAATCGCTCCCTAAAAGCTGTGCCAACTCAATCATATTCTTTCTATCCAAGCCCAATAATTTTAAAATAGATTCCGCATCATAAAACTCAACATAGTTCTTTTCGTGGAACATATTTTTGTAGATCTTTGTACCTCCAAATAGGAAAACATCACTGTCATCGGTAATTATACCATCGACAAGGTTTAGTTGTAACAATTCCGCACACTGTGCTTCAGCTTCCATGGGCGCAGTGATATAGGGGATGCCAAACCTTGATAGTAATTCTTGCACTTCTTTGATCATATCCATAGTTACTTCATCCGAATCCCTTTTATCCTTCATCTGTTGTTCGAATAATTTATCCTCCACAAAAGCGTTCTCGGCAACGTTTCTTTCAGCAGAAGTGGACAAAGTCGTGTTTTTAAATGTATCAAACTCCTCTTGTTCCTTTATCATATTTTCTACTATGTTATCTTCTTCATCTTCGGAGAAGTCATAGTCGAATATAAGAGGCTTTCTATGCTCCTTATTTATAGATTCGACTTTTCTACTATCGCTATCCTCTGCTTCTTTTGAAATCTGAGATTTAGTGGGAACGTCCTCAAATAGTTCTTCTGATAAAACTTCCAAGTCATCGTCCTTGTTTTCATCATTGGAGCTCTCTTTCTCGCTTTCTCTTTCTAATATTTCCGTAGCATTTAGGCCGGTCAAGAGTTCATAGCTACTCCCTTTATTGGTAGTTTCTGCTCCACTTTCTTGTTCATTTCTTACGTTTTTATCTTCCACGAAATTTGTTGTGTTATAGGGATTATACAACTGCTGGGAAGCAGTTGAAGAAAACCAGCTCGGCATTTCAGGAATTGGAGACTTTTCCTTCGTGGCTTCTTGAGACACATTACTCTCGGTATTCTTTTGAAAAAGCAGGGAATTTTTATTGTTAAAATCAAACTGTGGTATCTTGTGAGAAATGAAATTCAGGTTTTGCTCCCCCTCTGTTAAAATAGCCCCTTTATCCTCCTGCTGAGACGGTGGCCTAAACTCAGAAAGAACTGTCTTGCTGGTCCTTTTGATGACCGACTCTGATTTGCTATTCAAATTTGTGACATGATGCGGTTGCTTACTGTCCGGTTGTGCGCCAAGTAATCCATACTGTACTATTGGTGGACGAGCCTCTGTACCTTTTGACGTTACCGGCTTAGCGATTTTTGATTTGTCGTCCGCTTCAGGTTTCTTTTCCATCTTAGAAAGTTGCACTGCCTCCATCATTTCAATTTCCTCAATTTGTTTCAGGTAATCCTCATCGTCGTCTTCCACGCTGATTCTGCTAATTCTCATTGTTGGAATAGTCTTGGTGGGCGATGCCTGATCATGTCTTTTGTCCAAAAACGATTTACTGCCAGCGTTGTTTAGGGATTGGCCCATGTAAGGCAACCTTGCAGCTTTCAAAGAAAAATCTTCCACAAACTTGACGTTCTTGGGCTTGAGTTCAACTTCTTCCCACTCACATTCATCAGAGTCACATCCCTCATCTTCTGACCGGTTACTCCTTTTCTGTGGAGCTGTCGTCGCGTTAGAAGACTCATGTCGCACTATTTTTAAGGAATTATCTTCCAAATCATCCCATCGGAGCACGTCCCCGTCCTCAGCATTACTATCTAACTGCTTTACCAAAGCGCCTGCATCTTTATCGTCTATTACGATTGCTTTTTGCGCATCAGAGCCATCGTTTGCCCCTAGTCCAAGAATCCACCCGTTATTAGTCTTAGTCAACTTGTACTCTTTACTCTTTTGGCCGGATATCCTATTGATCACCTCCTCGTTCAGCTTAGACGCTCCACCATCCTGAAACCCAGTAGTGTTGATTAACTTTTGAGTAAAAAAATTCCTCCTTTTCACCATGTCTATTTGAAATCTTGAGAAATCCATACTATTTGGGAAGATGGTCTCCAATTGTTCTTTCGAGTATCCCATCCTCAGTCTTGATTTCAACCTCAACGACGATAATATCAAATACTGTGTGGCCTTTGGCAGCTCTTCAAATTCGGCCGATGCTGGATTTATAGTGTCTAAATCAATGTCTTCCAGTCCATCACCGTTTATCGAATTCATCAGTTTTTCAAAAGTTTTATTAGAGTTAACTCTTGCATCTTCCTTATCGTATTTGAATCCCGGTATATCGGGCAAGTCCCACTCGTCCTGAGGTTTGAAGATCTGCACACTACTGCCACTACTCGGTGTAGAGTTTTTTACGTTATCGTTTGAGCCGTTTTGCAATTGTAAAGCCAGCAGCTTCCTAGCGGTGGATTTCGCACTCTCTCGTTTTCCCTGTCTTCTTTCTTTCCTCTGCCGTATTGTTTCCCTTTTCAATACGGGCACACCACCATCAAAGACGAATACCGGCCTAATGCCAAAGTATAATAGCTTACAAATTCTTCTAAAGAACCCAGTAATATGAGAATTCTTCACTGCATTCCCCTCCTGATCACGGACAGCTTTCAAAAACTGATATATCCAAATGGAGGCATCTACTGCCATTCTCTTATCTTCCAAGGATTCCAGCCTGACCGGTCTTGCCGTAGGACCTGCAATATCCCAAAATGAATGCACACCCATGTCTGAAGTTTGGCGTTCTCCCGAAAATGCTTTTCTTCATGGATGACGTGTAGAACCTTCAATGATTTACGTACAGTTTTTCAATCCCTTTAAGGTCTCTATATGTGGCGGCATCTTTTCTTTTTCTTTTCTTTTTTTTTTTTTCACTCTCCCTTTTAATGCCTCCACGGAGGTTCGAATGGGTTATACTAGAAAGAAAAAAAAATAGTGATAATTAACAATGAAAAAAAAAAAACAGCAACAAAATGTGGTATTGGGGTCACACCACTCATTGACTCACATCCTCTGGAAACATCAAAAAGCTACCAAAAAAGAAAAAAAAAAAAATTCAAGTGCGAAGTTTCCGCATATGCAAACCTTACTTATTGTATAATATTGGTAACAGCAGCTACTAAGCTCCCTGACTCTGATTTCTCTCTCTGTCTCTTTTGAGGAGTACCTTCTGCGCTACTGTGTTCCAATGGTATCTGCGCCTTGAAAATCAATCACAAACGCTCTTGCTATGGCCTGCCTTGGACACGATACGTCGCTGCTTATGCCGCCAGGTGTCAGTAAATGCTCTGACGCACCCATTCACCCCGCGCACTAATTTGCAAAATTTGGGGGCAGTTTGGGAATACTCCATAGAAAAAATCGACTTCAAATCAATTCCGCACAACGTCGCCGTGTTGGCTAAAGTGAACGGAAAATGGACGACATGGTAAAAGAACAGATATGTACATATACAGAAGCCGCGATTTCACATGCCGGCCATTATGGCACACAACCAGGTCTTGTACTGTCACTATGTGCGTTCCGGAACGCCTGTACAGTCCATGGTGAACCATTTATTTATTTATTATTATTATTTTGTACATTATTATTTATGCTATATGTTATTATTATTATCACTATTTAATATTATTATTCGGGTCCAGGTGAAATAACAAAGTCTGGCGCCAGTCACTTGTCTGGGTGCCCGTATTCTCTGTTACAGCGGTATCCCTCTGGATTCTGCAATCGTCGCCGGCTTCTACTAATTTTTCCTTTCCTTTTTGTTTTTTTTTTTTTTTTAGTTTTTTATTTTCTAGTTTCCTGCTCGTATTCTGTTGGTTTTTCCAGTGTCTCTCTCCTTTTACAAGTCACCCATTCTCTGCGAAGAAGCGGTCGCACCAACAAAATAGAAAATACCACCGGACGCCGGATCGCTTATTACTCGCAATCATAGTTACCAATCACAGCCGGGCATACTCGGGATCTACCGTAGAATCCTATGCGTCACACATGAGGACAGGTTTACGAACCGTCGAAGGCTTCGCGGCGTGTGTGATTAGTATTGTTTTGACCTCATCCATACACCCTGAAATATCTGTCGCATCTCCGATTACGTTAAAAATTCTGGATAATATATAAACCATGAGTTTTCCTTTCTTTGAAGTATGTTCCTACTCGAGATCCTTTTGTTATTTTATTGCCATTTTTTTTTTGTTTCATATGTACTTCTTATCTACTATTTATATTTCTCTATATTAACTAACTCTCCAAGCTATAAGCATACGTCCATATTTACTGTCTTAGAAGTCGTATTCACATCACAGTTTTCCCCCTCTTCGCCTTTTTCAAACTATTTTCCCCCGTGAGACAGCGACTGAAAAAAAAACGACTGCGCAGAAGGCTTATATAAAAAAAAAAAGAAATATTTCTTCACTTTCGAGCATTGAACTATTGTCATTACCTCTAGATGAGCAACAAATTTACAATGGAGTCACCTAAGCATTTGGTGGATGATGTGCTTTTCATATCACCCACCAATGATGGATCAGAAGAAAAGGCTACGGAAGTCACGTTCCAGGAAGATGAAGGCCATGACGCTAGCTTGCATAATCGCAGCCATGACAAGAAGTCGGAACTTGCCACCGAACGGGAAATTATGGCTACTACCACGGATGATGACGGCATCCCCTCCCCTTCCCATCCAATGGAAAAGCGTGTCTTGCGCAAAATGGATATATACTTGATTCCTCTTATGGGGATGCTATATTTCCTTTCTAACCTGGATAAATCGAATATTGGTAACGCAGAAGTTGCAGGTCTATCCAAGGATATCCACCTTGTAGGAACGCAATATAACACATGTGTCACAGTTTTTTTCGCGACGTATGTTCTTTTCGACCCCATAGGTACTAACCTTCTGAAAATTATGGGTCCGCCATTAATGATGAGTATCTGTTTGACCTGTTTCGGTGCTATTTCGCTGGGAACTGCTTGGGTTAAGAATTATGCTCAATTGATCGTTGTCAGACTACTACTGGGTGCCTTTGAAGGTATGATTTATCCCGCTATTAACATGTACCTTTCAGTCTGCTATAGAAGAGAACAATATGCTCTGAGGTTCGCTTTTGTCTTCAGTGCAGCCTGTTTGTCTTCATCTTTTGGTGGGCTGATTGCTTATGGTTGTTCCAAAATCAGCGGTTCTCTAAAGGACTGGCAATACATTTACATTGTCGAAGGTTGTATCTCTTTGGGGTTCGTACCATTCTATGCCTTCGGGTTGAGCAAAAATTTGGAGGATTCGTGGTTTTTCAATAAGGAGGAAAAAGAGTACATTTCCGAAAGATACAAGACTATGAACACTTTTGACCCGGACGAAAAATTTGAATGGTTCCAAGTGTGGCAAGCAGTTAAGGATGTCAAGACTTGGGCTAGTGCTGTGGCATTATTCGGTATCGATTTGACTACTTTTGGTCTAACAGTCTTCTTGCCGATCATCATTACCAGTATGGGGTTCACTAATGTCAGAGCTCAATTAATGACCGTGCCCATCTATTTCCTTACAGCAATTGTGTTCTTCATTTGTGCCGTTTGGTCTGATCGTATAAAGTTGAGATCTCCATTCATCCTGGGTGCTTGTCTGACGACTTCGATAGGCATAGCTATCGTCCTTGGTTCTCAAGTTCATGGTGTGAGATATTTTGGCGTTTACATTCTTTGTATGGGTATTTACGTTAATGCTGCCTGTAACTGTTTATGGTTAAGTGGTAACACTGGTAATTACTTCAAGAGAGCCACCGCTTTAGGAATTAATCTATTTTTCGGGTCTGGTTCAGGGTTGGTCTCTGGTCAAATTTTTGTTGCCAAAGACAAGCCAAGATATATCAAAGGGCTGTCGATTAGTCTGGCCTTTCAAGTCTTCTCCATATTTATGACGGTTGTGCAAATTTTCCTATACAAGAGGGAAAACGATAAAAAGAAAGCAATAATAGATCGCTGTAATGAATTGGGAGAGCCTATTCCATACGACGAAAGGTTAAGCGACAAAAACCCTGAGTTTAAGTACATGTATTAGGCTTGACTTTCTTCACCCTCCACTTTTTTTGCCCCTCGTTATGAGTGTGTTTGCAATTTGTAACTTTTCTTTTATATTTGTATGTATTTTTGTACTAAGCAAATTCACATGAAACTTTGTTTACCAACTTCTCTTTTGTTTTCGTCCCAAACACGTATATTACTGGGAAGATATACATGCCTATATCTATATCTATAAATATACATATTTATATAGTATTATCTCCGAGTTCTAAAGTTCCAGATGCGAAGAAGACGTTCCCGAAGAAGACGTTCCCAAAGAAGAGTCACTATACTCATCATCGTCACTGCTCTCTTCCGATTCGTCTTCATCCTCGTCACTGCTTTCTTCCACCACCTTTATAATTTTCCTTGGTTTACTCTTCCTTTCTGGAATGTCGGAAAAAAACTCGTCCAGGCTTTGCAAACGATATTTCTTCCCGTTTTGAGATGTGAAGGTGTTTACGTTACCTTTACCTGAGATGCTATTGCTATCGCCGTCATTGATCCCAGTCAATTTTGCGTTGGAGCTAGATGTGAAAGATCTTGCTGAGTTGTTGGTAATAAAAGACTGGGATGAAAAACTTTTTTTGTATTTGTTATAGTCTTTCAATTCTGCGCCTTCTCTAATATCGTTACCTGTCTCGCCAACCTCAGTAATTTCAGTATTCCAAGGAAGCATTCTAAAAAATTCTTTTATTTCTGGGGTATGTGTTTCCAATCTTGCAGAAACGATAAAATCGTCACTTCTTGCCGTAGGTTTAGGTGCTTGTAATAGTAGTGACACAATTTCATATTTCCCTGAATCAAACAAGGATGAAATCATCCTGGCTCTATCCCTAATATCAAATTCGTCATCATATTTTGCCAAGTAAAGGACCGCATTGTACATTTGAGAGATTCTTGAACCACTAAAATCATAGTATGAGGGATTTTGGTTATTTTCTTCGCTTCCAGTAACTTGCGCTTGCTTAAAATTATCAATGTCATATGACAACAGTTTTGCTGATAACACTAAGATCTGACATCTTGTCTCAGGACCCTCATTTGAAAAATTCTGGATTAGCCTCCTCAAAACGTCCGGACATATCTTAAATTCAATCGAGGCAATTTCACCAAATAACCAAACAATACCTGCACGAGCATTATCAGCCAAACTCGTTTGAACTGTTAATAAATCTGCAAGCTTGAAGATTATGCGAAGATGTTTTGTAGGATTTTTTTGCACCAGCATCCTGATAACATTCACGTATGCATCTAGGACAGAAGCAGAGAGGTTGTGGGATTCCATATGATCAATTAACCACTTCATTACATGTGATTCCCAACTCGTTGACAATTGGCCACATCGAGATAATGACTTAACCGCCATAATAACAACATTTTCTGGGAAATGAGCACTGGCAACATAATATTTCAATTCTTTGAATATTTCTTTAACGTTTGATTCATTTATTAACGTGGACAAAATTTGGATCTTCCAAATTGATGCCACAATAGGATCTTTGGGGAAAACGTAAAATTTCTTGGTGTAGGGTAAAAATAGTGTCTGGTCTAAGATCGATAAGAAGTGAATTGCTTGTAAAAGCATTTCTTTGTTACCTTGGTTTTCTGTCATGGTTACCGTTCTAACCAATGCTTCAATAAATTTAGTATTTTTCATCTGCAATGGTGAAGCTAACTGATATAGCGCATTGCAACACGATAAAATCACTGTAGGGTTGGAACTATAAATTAAGCAATTCAAACTCTGTAGAAATAAATCTAAATCAGGGTCATTTACCACCTCGTAAGATGGGTATTCAATCTCGTTGTATTTATCTGGTAAAGGACAACTCCTTGGGGAACCTTCTGATGATTTATCGACCACAGTTGGTTTTGGTAAATACTGCTTACAGTACTTGATTAGCAGCTCAATTAAATATGATTGTGACCACGAATCTAGTTGCTTAATTATTCTACAATATCTGCGAAAATGTCCATGCAATAGCTCCAAGTGATCCGCATAACATTCTTTGTAAGCTAGGACAGCACAGGATATCACCTTAGGATCTGTATCTGCCATTAATTCTTTCAGAATATCCAACAATTCTTCATGATAGTCATTCTTTCCAGCCCTATATAATTTGATAATGGCCAAGGCGACTTCACCACGAACCATTGCAGATGGATCTGTAACCAATTTCTTGACAGTATGCAAAATTATAGGTGCTAATGATGACATTTTCATGTCAGAAAGGGCACTCAAAGCAAAGCATCTCAGTTCGGAATTCGAATCAGACAATGATTTTTGAAGAGAATTAATAGATAACAGGGTCAGGTTTGGGTCATTTTCTGCAAATCTAAGTAAATACAGGTGAATAAGTCTTTTCACTTTGGTGTCATTAGTGGTGATATTCTTTACAACATCAGCAAAGTATAATTGAACGTCAATAGAGTCATCATCGGAAGCCATTATAGATATTATTCTCTTCATTGCATCTCTAACTTCTCTAGAGTTCCTAGAATTTAACAAGGTGACTAACTGTTGAGGATTGATGTTTTGAGAATAATAAGTATAGGAGGATTCACCCAGCTTAGAGGTGGCTACCGCGGCAGCTTCCCTCGTTATTACTTTGGCCGTATCCAACGCCGATGCAATACGGTGAATTGAATCTACCATTGCTGGTTGTCCACTTTTCGATTGTTTGCTGTCTTTGGTTTACCTTTCTTTTCTTTATATATTTATATATATGGTTCTTCAAAAATGATTTGTCTGAATTTGTCAAAATCTCAATAACTCGGACACGCTTTGATGGTAACATACCTAAAAGTTATGTACGTTAATATAAATTATAGATACATATTATGTGCAGCGATATACAGGCAGTACGCTAGCATTTATATTATCCTAGCATACTTCTCTTACGACCACGCAACCTGACCTCTTCGAATCTTTTGGTAACTTCTTTCAGTTTCTTGGCACCTTTCGCACCTTGTTCACGATAGACCTCTTCGAACCCCTCCATGATCCAAGCATTGTATTTTTCCGCATGCTTCGAATGTGTACTTAAAATAGCTCTCTCTAAGACGTATAAATCGACGCCTTTATCTTCGACCAGGTTTGAAACTGAGCCCAGACCGAAATCAATCAAATGAGGCGTCCATCTCGCACCATCTCGCACGAGAACAATGTTAGAACTTGTCAAATCACCATGACAGTAGTCATTCCAGTGCAACAACCCAATTTGGCGCCCCACTTTCCGTAGTGTAGTTGCTACAAGATCACTATATGGATCTTGGTCATGCATCCAAAGGAAGTTCTTTAGGTTACTAAAACCGTGCCCTCCGGGAAGATCTTCTCCAAGGAACTCTAACCAAATGAATCCATTGTATGGATCACACGCTATCAGTTGAGGGACACATAGCCCTGGAATCAAGTATAATTTGGCCAATAAACGCGACTCATTCAACGTACGATGTTTTGTTAGTGCCTGGTCTATTTGTGGATGTCTATAACGCTTTGGTGGCCTATATTTGATAATATACTTTTGATGAGAATCCTTTGCTCTTGGGAGATATGGGTGAGTAGTCGTTGTGAAAACAATGGCTTCTGCACCTTGAGAAATAGGTGCAATGTCCACATCAGGAGTCAGGTAGGAAGATACTTTATCAATGAATTCTTGCGTCATAATGAGCAAAGCGTATAACCTTTTCCGCTGTCGTATTCATCACTTATTTGATTTCAAGTAAGGTTATCTTTGTCCTTCAAGTTGGTGATGCGCCGGCGATTTTTTCAACCTTGTTGCTGCTATAATGGAAAATCAAAATAAATTTGTGCTGACCCAAATATTTATGTATATAAAAGGGGTTATGTAATTGTCATTATGACAAATTCAGGATTGCATAAACTCAAGAATGCGAGCGATAGATGGTATGTTGGTCCAGCGATCCATATTACGAGAGTAGTTTAATATTGGGCCCGTATGATAACCTTGGTGTTCAACCAGCACATTTTTGGCGGTAAAGTGGTTACATCCCTCGCTAGCGTCACTCATTTTCTTTGCCAAGATCTTGTTTTGAAAGCTCAACAACTCATCACTACCATAAGTAATCATCACAGAGCACTTTTTCAGAATATCTTGCCACATTTTAGTTTCGAAATTCTTTTCAATATTAACAAAAGGGTCGCTGGTAAAATCGACGTTTGGGTTGTTTCCTACAAACATTCGCCCAAACATCGAATGACTCTTCAAACATAGACCATCCCATTCTTGTGTTCCTTGCATATATTCCTTTTCTCCCTCGTGGAAGAAAGTGGCATTGGCCCAGGGACTTATGGCTATGACTTTTTTCGGGTATATTTCTCTGTGACACTTTCTTAAATATAAAACAATGTTCAAAACAGCATTGCCACCAGCAGAATCCCCCATAATCACTACATTTTTGCACCCCATAGTCTTAACAACGTAATCAAAAATGGCCACATTTTGTAAAATTTGCAGAGGGTACTTTTTCGACTGGTCATCGGTAGCTGTAACGGTATAATCTGGTACAAGAATGGCCATTTTAGGAAAGGCATTTCGCATATTATTCAAGAAAGAAAACGACGTAGGCGTCAATTTAAGAGCATAACCACCCCCATGATAGAATACTAAAACTGGATCTGTCGTGGGGTCAAATCCTTCCGGCATAACATATTGATAAAACTTTGTGCTAACTATTTTGGGTGCGTTTAATTGATGGTCTTGGAAAATATTGTTTTCTGGAGATTTCTGATCTTCTATAGGAATGTTGCATTTGACATATGTTGGACTAGAAAATGTAGAAGGATATAAACAAACAAATAAAGGATTGAGCACGTATTGACAGATGCGTTCATCGAGGATCCAAGAACTTTGTCTTAAAAAACTTCTGTTGACATGGTCAAGGCAAAACCTACGTTTGCGTTGAAAAATGATCTTCATACTGTCGAGGATTATAAATACAGGCACCACTGTGAACAATAGAGCGGCAAATTTCAATCCATGGAACAAATGCAAATGGATGGTACTCAATCGAAAGCCCGCATCATTTTGATCTGCATCCTCACTTGATACAGCGCTAATAATTTCATTCTCTTGAAGCCGATAGTATTCAGCTTTTGAGTCGAGACCAGAGTTGGCTGCCATTCTTCTTTGAAACCTTTTCCTTTAAAAGTGATTTGTGCTGTTCTCATTTCAAGCGACGCAGGGTATTTTTGGTTTTCAGTTTCTTTTTCCCTCAATTCTATATAATTATGGCGCTAACACGTTAAACATTTGTTATTATAAAGCAGAAGTTATTTATCAGAAATCAAATCATGAATATTCTCAGCTTAACACTACACAATTACTCAACTAAAAGAAAGGGTATAAACGTGTTAGCGGGAGAATTGTTTTTTAAACTTGTTTTTATATCAGAGTAAAATCTATATATTAATTGATACACTTTTATCATGTGAAGATTGAAAGGGAAAAGAGAGGAAAAAAAATGCTTCCGATGAACCTTACACTTGTTGACCACCATATTTGGCTCTCCATTCATCGATTTTCTTTTCATCAATACGTTGGAACAAGTATTCTGCCTTGTTTATATTATGTCCTTCTAGGATTGCCAAATGGAATCTATCATCAATTTTTAAAGCTGGTGCATTTAACATCTTGTTTATTTTCTCACCTATTTCTGGCATATATGGTGTGATAATAGAGCTAACAGCGTAAATAATATTCAAACCAACTGCGACAACAGCATCTGACTTTTCTGGGGACTGTGAAAACAAGGTATTGTCCAACTTATTTTCTTGCAAAAACTGGTTACCACGAGCACTTAACGACATGGCAATTTCTAGACCACGTCTTTCATGTCCAAGTTCCATTTCCTTGACGTAATTTGATAAAATTTCGTTGATATCTTTAACTAAACCATCATAATTGGAAACCTTCTTGGGGTCGAATTTTGGAACAACACCATTATATTTGGCATTAACAAACTTAATTAATCTGTTAACAAAGTTACCCAAGTTAGCCAATAATTCACTGTTGTTTCTAGCAACAAAGTCATCCCATGAGAAATGAGAATCACTAGATTCTGGTCTAACAGATGCCAGGTAGTATCTCCAAACACTTGGAGAAATTCCAGAGTCTTGAGCGTTATTACCAAAAACACCAACACCCCTACTTTTAGAAAATTTACCGTTCTCATATTGTAAGTATTCTGTAGTATTCAAATGGTGCAACATAGTCCAGTTCTCTTCCGTACCCAATTGAGAACCAGGGAAAACAACTGTATGGAAAGGAACATTGTCCTTACCCATGAATTGATACAATGAAACATGCTCTGGATTATTCCACCATTGTTTCCATTCTTTGGTGTAGTTGGAAGTGATGGAAACGTAGCCGATTGTAGCGTCAAACCAAACGTACAAGACTTTGTCTTTATATTTTTCTAAAGGCACTGGCGTACCCCAAACTAAATCTCTTGTAATACAACGTGGCTTCAAACCATCCTTCAACCATGATTGCGTAATTGTTTTTGAATTTTTTGACCAGTTACCTTCTTCAGAGGCCTTTTCAACCCATTCAGAAATTTGGCTTTCTAATTTATCCAGCGATAGGAAAATATGATCAGAATATTTTGGTTCTGGAGAAGCATCATCTAATTTACAACGTGGATTGATCAATTCAAATGGATCTAACAGGGCACCACATTTGTCACATTGATCCCCACGAGCATCATCGTAGTGACATTTTGGACATTCACCTTCCACGTAACGATCAGCCAGATAAGAATTATGAACTGGACAGTACAATTGCTTCATAGATTGTTCTTCTAGATAACCATTCGAATTTAGCTTTGTAAAAATATGTTGAGCAATCTCCGTTTGCTTGTCCGTCGTAGTTCTACCGAAATAATCAAATCCAATTTGGAACCACTTGTAAACGTCACTGTGGATTTTGTGATATTTGTCACATAATTGTCTTGGTGTCACACCTTCCTCCAAAGCTTTAGTTTCCGTGGCAGTACCATATTCATCAGTACCACAAATAAACAAGGCATTATAATTACGTCCCTTACAGTAACGAGCAAAAATGTCTGCTGAAAGAACACTACCGATGATATTACCCAAGTGTGGAACGTTGTTGACATAAGGTAATGCCGAAGTGATCAAGATGTTTCTTTCGTTTGGCTTAGGCAAAATTTCTGAATCCTTTGGCTTAACTGTTAAGTCAGCTTGGATTTTCACTGCGCCGATGTTTTTGAAAGAAGAAGAATCACGTGGAACATGCTTTTTAGCCAATGCTACAGCGTTACGCACTTTGGATGGCAATTCTGGGAATTTAGAATGAACTAAAGAAGAATTTAGAGCATAAACGTTAGCAAACAGGATCAAATCTGTAGTAGTCAATGGTTCTTTTAATTCGACCAAGTAATTTTCAATGGCCTTATTTGTCAAAACCTCGACATGTTGTTGAGGTAATTCTTTATGATATAACAGGTTTTGTAAAGATGCCAATGCAAATTGATACTTGTCGGAAGTTTGACCTTCAAAATCATCCATGACATATCTTAGAATAGCGTTAGCATCAAACAAAAGGAAAGGTTCCTTTGTATTGCGCAATTCCATGGCAGCATTATCATTGTCAACTTCAGGCTTTAAATTTTTGCTTGCATATTCAAGTGCTAGGGCAATCTTCAAATTGTTCGCTAACTGCAAATGGGCAGGATGTTTCTTCGATTTATCAAAGGAAATGAGGAAAGACATGTTTGTTGTAAATTTCCGCTTTTTTTTCAAGTTTTATTCCTCCACAAAGATGCATATCAGGAAGCAAATCATCATTAACATTAGACATCGAAGAAAATTTGTCATCGTCTTTTTTTTTTTTTCGTTTTCTCTTTCGATAAGTTGCGTACAGAAATTTTTTCTGCCTCCGAAATCATTCGTGCCTCGTGATATTGAGAAGAAGTGACTATACTCGGGCAATGCATAAATGATCGTTTCGGCGGCTAACAAAGATAATCATAGCAAGTCGACAGATCGATAGGATACACCATTATCATCACGCTACGCGTTCTCGGGAAAGCTTTGACTAGAATATTTTTCAAAGTTGAATTATATTATGTTAATCTTTTGACTTCATGCCTTTTGAATTCCCCTCCATAGGTTCCCATTTTTGACTTCAACAATTCCTACTTCAAAATCCCTGGTTAAAGAAGCCTTTCCTCAGTTTGTACAACTATGTCCGCTGTAGCTAAAAAGTTAGCATAATTCATGTTTTATGCCTGAGACGTTTTAAACTAGTACTTAATCTCTATCAATAAATTTAACCCAGAAGGTCTCAAGATTAAACATGTTATTTTTTCGTCCTTTTATTGAAAAAAGTTGAAATAGCAGCGTCGGGTAATACCAGGAATATATTTTTATCGGCACGGCTACATAGCGAAGGGTCCATTAGTAAAAATGAAAAGAAATTCCACAAAGTTAGTGAGGGGAAAGTCCTACAGAAGGTCAAAACAGTTGCTACCGGGTTCAAAGTACTCAATTGAAAATAAACACTGCTACAAAAATGCATGCTACAAACTGGTTCGACGATTGGAACCCAGAAGCTCTTTATAGAGACGATGTCACTGGCTGCGATGACTGTTCCGAAACTTCGCCAATTCCAAAGTCTGGTATTATATGTGGACCGATATTAAGACTCATCAACATGGATTTTAAGGAAAAAACCTACGAGGGGTCTATTATGGTGGTAGTTAGAGGCGAGGAAAACTTTCCGAAAATTACCTATCAGCTAGGGCCCTCTTTGCCCTCTGAGGATGAAGACATCGAAGTTAACGAGGCATTCTTCGAAGGTAAACTTTTTCATAAGGACATTTTAAAAGATGATAATATATGGTTTTACAGGTATCAGATTAAGTTGCCCATGTCCAACTATGAGCAGATGGTAAAATATGCTGTTGACGGTACTATGGAACCACATTATAGGTTCTTCGTTCCCTCTTTCACTCAAAATTCGAACGTTATCTCCTATTCATGCAACGGATTTTCACTGAGCGTAGATACATCGAAATTCAAAGGTTCTCTATGGTATGATGTCCTTAAAAAGCATCGATACGTTCATTATCATGCCATTCTCGGCGGCGGAGATCAAATTTACTCCGATAATATTAAACTGCATGCGCCAAATCTTAAAGCTTGGCTGGAGACAAAGGACCCAATTAAGAAGTATAATACTCAGACCACTGAAGAAACAAAAGAGCAGATTAGGCAGTTTTATTTAGAACACTATTTAAACTGGTACGGTTACGGTCACTGGTATGGTTCTACCCCAAAATCCAAGACCACCCAAAAATGCTTTGTCAAGTCACTAGCTTGTATTCCTGCCATTAATGTCTGGGATGACCACGATATTATTGATGGCTATGGATCGTACAACGATTCCTTCATGAAGACTGAAAATTTCCTCACAGTGGGAAGAATGGCTTACCGATACTATATGCTTTTCCAGCAGCATGTCAGTGCTTCTAAACAAGATGGCGATGAGTATGCTTATCTCAAGAGCAAACAATGGATTCTAGGTAATGAAAAAGGGAGTTCTTATATCGGTGAAAGGTCTCACTCAATATTCTCTTGGTTGGGTCCGAAAATGGCCATGTTAGGGTTGGACTGTAGAACTGAGAGGAAATTACACGAGATTTTCTCAGAAAGAAGTTATTCCTTAATTTGGGAACGTGTCGAAAGGGAAATAAAAAATTTAAAAGGTGGCCACTTATTGCTGATGCTCGGTATCCCGATTGCATATCCAAGGTTAGTATGGTTAGAATGGCTTTTTACCTCAAAACTACTGGCTCCAATTAAATATTTATCTAAAAAAGGGATATTTGCTAGTGGCTTCGTTAACGAATTTAATGGAGATGTAGAACTGTTGGATGATTTAAATGATCATTGGTGCGCGAGACATCATAAAAAAGAAAGAAACTACTTGATAATGAAATTGCAAGACATAGGTGCTAAATATGGCGTCAGAATAACCATATTATCAGGCGATGTACATTTGGCATCTGTTGGGAGATTTAGGGCAAAAATTCATAGACACCATCTCATCATGTCTGAGGAGAAGGAAAAGGAAAACACCAGAATTATTGAAGAACCAACGAAAGACGTAAGGCTGATTTTTAATATCATTGCTAGCGCCATAGTAAATACCCCACCGCCAGATGCAATGGCCACGCTATTGCAAAAAAGATGTCGCTTGCATCATTTCGATTTGGAAACGGATGAAGATGCCGTACCAATTTTTGCCAAGGAAGTGGATGGAGTACATAAACGTAAAGAATCATGTTTCATGAACAAGAGAAACTGGTCAGATATTATACCTATAGAAAACCTGTTGAATAATCCCCAATTGAGTAAAGAATTAGGCGTAAAGGTTGGTGATATAGTCATTCCTGGTATCATCACAGAACAGCAAAAGCTACAGAAATTGGAAAACGATGACCAAATTAACTCTTATCCAGTAACTTCTGGTGGCTTGTTTACCACCATTCATGTTGAAAGAGATGCAAATCAAACAAACTCACAAACTGTGAGCTACTGTTTACCCATTCCAGAGTTAACAGTTACCTGCGAACGGTTGTCTCACAAGGGTATCAAACATCTGAATATCACATAGTTTAGTTTTGTGATAATTACAGATTTTTATTTAGCAGTTCAAACTTTTCTATTCATTACTAACGGACTGTCAAGTGCGATGCTGTACCGGAAGTAAATGTATATACTGATTGTTGAAAAAAAAAAAAGCTCAGTCGCGCGTGGCCTTTCTCTATGGAGATTTCTCAAACGATATTAATCCTGTATATCTCTATTAATTTAGTTAATACATACACGATATATCGTCGCTTTTATTTTTTTTTTTTCAAATACTTCTTCTTCCTAAAAGAGTTAAAAACTCTTCTCTTGTTTTATGAGCCCTAAACCCTCCAAGCATACAAGAAGTTACCGTAGAAGATCCCGTTTTTTGAATGCCTCTTGAAACCATGCACATATGAGAAGCTTCCATAACAACGGCTACACCTAATGGTTTTAGAATATCACTTAGGGCCATTGCAATTTGCTTTGTAAGTCTTTCTTGAACTTGGAGCCTTCTCGCATACATTTCTGCCAATCTGGCCAACTTACTTAACCCGATGACTTTTTTATTTGGTATATACCCGATATGAACCTTGCCGAAAAATGGCACCAAATGATGTTCACATAACGAGTAAATTTCAATATCACGAACAATAACCATTTCATCATGATCTTCTTCAAAGACAGCATTCTTAATGACATCGTCCATAATGTTCGTTTGGTAACCTTTAGTGAAATAAAGCATGGCTTTAGCGTATCTTTGTGGAGTATCTAGTAGACCTTCTCTGTTGACATCTTCACCCAGTTCGGTCAAAATTGTCTTGATAGCGCCTGAAATGCGTTGAATTCGTTCCTTTTCCTCCTCTTCAGTTTCCTCTGCACGTTGTCTTGTACCCACACTTGGCCAAGAAAACCCATCTCTCTCGACAGGAGGGTTTAAAGTGTATGGAGAGGTAGGTCTAATGTTTAACGGGGTTTCATGTCTTTCTATCTCTTGCACTAATTGGATGTTATGCATTTTGGGATGATTGAAAGTATTGGTTCTAACAAAAAATGAGTCACGCACGCACAATCACGATTGAGGATGGAGTCGTATAATATTTTATGAACGGATGCTATATCGATCAGACGGTTGGCACCGTAAAAATAAATGAAAGAAGTTAAAGAAGGGCAAATCAGTCGGATTATGTGATAAGTATGTAATAGACATGTTTGAAAATTAGGAGCATTAAAATATGCTTTTCATCCTACAGTTGTTCGGTCTTTTTTCTTTTCGGTGAGCGACACAGCTTTTCTACTAAGGCCGTACCGGGTCATCCAAATCCTAAATTTTCATGCGCTAATAGCGTTGAGGCTGGGTGATAATTCTGCCTACACCATGACAAAGAGGACATATATCTTCGTCCAACAGGAATCTGGTGCGTCCGGACCCTCTGCATTCACCACATAGCACGCCACCCAGGCGAGGATCCCCTGGTTGAACGTACAAGGGCCTATTACCCTGCCATGCGTTGGTGTACACGGGCATTGTATAGTTTGTGTAATATGTCGGTGCAGAAACAACGTTATTTTGAGGTGCAAACCTCCTCCAACACGACTTGCAAGATCGTCCATTCTTCAACTTGTAACCCGTATTTCCACACTTGGAACAGTAAAACCTGGGAGGGTATGTCCAGGGCAAGCTAGGATTCTGTTGTGGCCTCGGTGGAGGCCGTGGTTGGGAACTTGTAGGCGTATAAGAGTGTGAGTGAGCATATGTTTGGGATGAGGACGTTGCTGGCATTGTCGAGGGCCTTTGGTGGGGTCTTGATTGGTGCCCTTGCGCCAAGTTAGCTGCTGGTCTTGGTGGTCGTGGCGGTTGAGATTGCAATCTCTCCTCTTCCTTGATTACGTCCTCGTAACTCGGCAGTTCATCATCATGCGTATCTTTAGACATAACAGTATGGTTTATACTCGTTTTATGGGTATTTTTTGGGACTGCTTAGTTCTTGACTTGAAGCCTCTTTATTCCCTTGATGGAAGTGTCACTATTAAAGATGGAGGCGGAGGCTATACCGTAGAAAATGATATGTTTGTATGTTCTGCTCTCTTCCCTCTATTAAAAGGGGGAAAGAGAAAAATAAATGGAAAAAAGCGATTAAGCCATAGGGAAAACACTCTTGTGGTGGCAAAGCATCAGATAGGCAGGCAGGAGGAAATGGCAGTGAAGTGTCAAACCAAGCATACTTTCACTGGATTGATTTGAAAGTTAATGCTGAGTTTGAGATGTTTTAAAGAGGAACTGTGGTGATCGGTTATTTCTATTCGCTTTTGTGTGCGTCTTTTCATCGTTTGCAGCTGAACTTGTTGAGGCATTAGCCGCTGAGGAATTTTTTTCTGCCTCTATAAACTTGTTTATTATCACTAAAAACGTACCGTCTGTTATTTTGTACGGCCATGTGTGCGAAAAAGGACAAAGTGGTAGCGAAAGAGCAATATTGGGACGAAAAGGAGCAGAAAAGGAACTGCGTAGGGTCTTAAATAAAGCAAAACGTCTGAAGGATCTTGCGTACTCCTTACTAGCCCATTGTTGTTTTCGACAGTCCTAAAAAGAAGTTACCACGGTCTATTTCTCTCTTCTCGCTATTTATTCACAATTGGTGCAGAAAGAACATGGCACGAAATTTAAGGAATAGACGCGGTAGCGACGTTGAAGATGCAAGCAACGCAAAGGTTGGGTATGAAACACAGATTAAAGACGAAAATGGCATAATCCATACAACAACTCGCTCTTTGAGAAAAATAAACTACGCAGAAATTGAGAAAGTGTTTGATTTTTTGGAAGATGACCAGGTCATGGACAAAGATGAGACGCCCGTTGAGGTTACTAGTGATGAACATCATAACAACAACCAGAAAGGCGATGATGAAGACGATGATGTTGATCTTGTATCACCGCACGAAAACGCCAGAACGAACGAAGAGCTTACTAATGAAAGGAACTTGAGAAAAAGAAAAGCGCATGATCCAGAAGAAGATGACGAAAGTTTTCATGAGGAAGATGTCGACGATGATGAAGAGGAGGAAGAAGCAGACGAATTTGAAGATGAGTATTTGGATGAAGACTCGAAGGATAACAACCGTCGGCGCAGAGCGGCCGATAGGAAATTTGTAGTACCAGACCCTGATGACGATGAAGAATACGATGAGGATGACGAAGAAGGAGACAGAATAAGCCACTCGGCTTCTTCTAAACGTTTGAAAAGGGCAAATTCTCGAAGAACAAGATCGTCACGTCACCCAGAAACTCCACCACCGGTAAGAAGAGCTTTAAGAAGTAGGACAAGACATTCGCGTACTTCAAATGAAGAAAATGACGATGAGAATGATAATAACAGGAATGAAGCGTTAACTTTAGCTGATGAAATTAGAGAGTTACAGGAAGATAGTCCTATCAGGGAAAAAAGATTTCTTCGCGAAAGAACTAAGCCGGTAAATTACAAATTACCACCACCACTAACTGCTAGCAACGCAGAAGAATTTATAGATAAGAATAACAATGCACTTTCTTTTCATAACCCATCACCTGCACGGCGTGGTCGCGGTGGTTGGAATGCTAGTCAAAATTCTGGTCCCACAAGAAGGCTTTTTCCCACTGGTGGACCTTTTGGTGGCAATGACGTAACTACAATATTTGGTAAGAATACTAATTTTTACAACCAAGTCCCATCTGCATTCAGTGATAATAACAACAATAAATTAATACTGGATTCAGACTCTTCCGATGATGAGATATTACCTCTTGGCGTGACACCGAAAACAAAGAAAGAGAACACGCAAAAAAAGAAGAAGAAAAAACCAGAAATTGCAGACCTCGATCCATTAGGCGTAGACATGAATGTAAATTTTGACGATATAGGTGGTTTAGACAACTACATTGACCAATTAAAGGAAATGGTGGCCTTACCACTATTATACCCAGAATTGTATCAAAATTTTAATATCACGCCCCCAAGGGGTGTTCTTTTCCATGGTCCTCCTGGTACGGGTAAAACACTTATGGCAAGAGCGTTAGCAGCAAGTTGTTCTTCTGATGAAAGGAAGATCACATTTTTTATGCGTAAAGGTGCAGATATTTTATCCAAGTGGGTTGGTGAAGCTGAAAGACAACTCCGTTTGTTATTCGAAGAAGCTAAAAAACATCAACCTTCCATCATTTTTTTTGATGAAATCGACGGATTAGCGCCTGTGAGAAGTTCCAAACAAGAACAGATCCATGCTAGTATTGTTTCCACATTATTAGCGCTGATGGATGGTATGGACAATAGAGGCCAAGTCATTGTCATCGGAGCCACAAATCGACCCGATGCAGTGGATCCCGCATTAAGAAGGCCGGGAAGATTTGATAGAGAATTTTATTTTCCATTACCTGATGTTAAAGCACGTTTTAAAATTTTGCAAATTCAGACCAGGAAATGGAGTTCACCGTTGTCAACCAACTTCATTGATAAATTGGCTTTTTTGACCAAAGGATATGGTGGTGCTGATCTGAGGTCCCTATGCACTGAGGCTGCACTAATAAGTATACAAAGAAGCTTTCCTCAAATTTATAGGTCAAATGATAAACTCTTGGTGGACCCTTCTAAGATTAAAGTCAAAGTTAGCGATTTCATGTTAGCTTTGAAAAAAATTGTTCCGTCATCTGCGAGATCTACTGGTAGTTCTCCTCAGCCACTACCTGAATTAATCAAACCATTACTGGCAGATCAACTTAATAATTTAAAGAACAAGCTGGATTATATGCTGAACATTAAAGACACAACTTTTCAGAGAAACACATCATTGCTACAAAATTTCATCGATTATGAAGAATACAGTGGAGAGGAAGAAGAGCATGACAAATATGGAGGAAATGAAGATACATCCAGTTTTAGATCATATGAGTTTTTCGAATCGATGGCGGAATCACAAATTTGTAAACCTCGGTTATTAATAAATGGGCCCAAGGGAAATGGTCAACAATATGTCGGAGCCGCAATTTTAAATTATTTAGAAGAATTCAACGTCCAAAACCTGGACCTTGCCTCTTTGGTTTCGGAAAGTTCTAGGACTATTGAAGCTGCTGTAGTGCAAAGTTTTATGGAAGCAAAGAAAAGACAGCCCTCAGTTGTATTTATTCCTAATTTAGACATTTGGATCAACACTATTCCAGAAAACGTTATTTTAGTCTTATCAGGTTTGTTCAGATCTTTACAAAGCAATGAAAAAATTCTTCTATTATGCTTAGCTGAAAATCTTGATATATCTGAAGTTAAAAATGGTATTTTATCTGATTTTGCTTTTGATAAAAATATCTTTCAACTGCATAAACCATCCAAAGAGAATATAACGAGGTATTTTTCTAATTTAATTGAACTACTGAAAACAAAGCCAAGTGATATTCCCATGAAAAAGAGAAGAGTCAAACCGTTACCTGAATTACAAAAAGTAACTTCAAACGCAGCTCCAACAAATTTTGATGAAAATGGTGAGCCACTGTCTGAAAAAGTGGTATTAAGAAGGAAGTTGAAATCTTTTCAACACCAAGATATGAGATTGAAAAATGTGTTAAAAATCAAACTCTCAGGCTTGATGGATCTTTTTAAAAACAGATATAAAAGGTTTAGAAAACCACCTATTGATGATGCCTTCTTGGTTCATCTTTTCGAACCAGAGACAAACAATGATCCCAATTGGCAACCTGCATATATAAAAGATGAGAACATGATTCTGGAGGTTTCAACAGGGCGAAAGTTTTTTAACATGGATTTGGATATTGTCGAAGAGAGACTTTGGAATGGCTATTACTCAGAACCAAAACAGTTTTTAAAAGACATTGAACTGATATACAGGGATGCAAATACCATTGGGGACAGAGAACGTGTCATTAAGGCCTCTGAGATGTTTGCCAACGCGCAAATGGGTATCGAAGAAATTTCAACCCCGGATTTTATTCAAGAGTGTAAAGCTACTCGCCAAAGGGATTTGGAAAGGCAGGAACTTTTCTTAGAAGATGAAGAGAAAAGAGCTGCAATGGAATTAGAAGCCAAAGAACAGAGTCAAGAAAATATACTGCAAGAACCTGATTTAAAGGATAACAAGGCTAATGAGTTTGGTGTAGCTGCTGGTAATCAATTGCAAGCTCAGCTGCAAACAACTATCAATACAGCCTCTATCGTTAATAACAGCGAGGTCCCTCAACCAATTGATACCAACCTGTATAAAAAGGAGATTTCTGCGGCAATTCCCTCTGCAGTAGATAAAGAAAAAGCGGTCATCCCTGAGGATAGCGGTGCAAATGAAGAATACACAACGGAACTGATACAGGCCACTTGCACGTCAGAGATAACCACCGATGATGATGAAAGGGCCAGAAAAGAACCAAAAGAGAATGAAGACTCTTTGCAAACGCAGGTTACGGAAGAAAACTTCAGCAAAATAGACGCTAATACTAATAATATAAATCACGTAAAGGAAATTCAATCGGTTAACAAACCAAATTCCCTCCACGAAACGGTAGAAAAAAGGGAACGAAGTCCGATACCAAAAGAGGTTGTGGAACCGGAGCAAGGGAAGAAGAGCGACAAGGAGCTTATTTTGACGCCCGAACAAATAAAAAAAGTATCTGCATGCTTAATCGAACACTGTCAGAATTTTACGGTTTCTCAATTAGAAGATGTTCATTCGTCCGTTGCAAAAATAATATGGAAAAGTAAATCAGCATGGGATAAAACAGGAACTGTCGATGAAATAATAAAATTTTTATCTGAATAAGCAGGAGTCCATAATGTTTATATAATTCTTAAATGTAGTTAGTTCATATACATGAATGTGCACTTTTCTTGAAAAGAAATAGATTTAAAACCACACCTTGTATATATATTATGCTTTTTTCCACTACTTTATTTTAACAGTCACTGTTCTGGCATACGTTTCGGGTAATGACCGAGAATGGAATATGTATTGAACATATTGAAATTAAACATGTTCATAATATCTTCTAACACCATTGGAATTGTGAGAAGTAGATCCGTACCATCAATAGCCGGCTCAAGATGTCAACTGAATACTCTGCTGATTCATCTAAATCATTTATGATTGCAATGCAATCTATGATTGATACTTCACAAACCTTTAATCTAGATAGATCGAAAATCTCTTTACCAGATTTTGATGACGAGCTAAAAAAAGTCCAAAAGGATGAACAAAATCAAAGAACTGAACTAACTGTTCTCTCACAAGATAGAAATGATTGGGATGATATATTTGAGGAGTTTAAAGACATTTCATTTGCTCAACTGCAATCTATAATTGATTCATACAAAACAAAGAATGCAGTTGCAGTATATAAAAAAATTGGAAAACTAATCAATGAAGCTGAAACGACACTAAGCAGCAATGTATTATTAGAAACTGTACTGCAAATGGTTTATAAACATCAAAAGCAAGAGTTAGAGAAAGAATTGTTGGATTTTTTAGGAACAGGGAATATAGAACTTGTTTCTCTGTTACTTCAGCATAGAAGAATGATCGTTGCTACACCTATAGAAACGACGATTCTGCTAATAAAAAATGCGGTCAATTCAACGCCAGAGTTCCTGACACAGCAAGATATCAGGAATCAAGTTTTGAAAAGTGCAGAGGATGCCAAGAATAGGAAATTAAATCCCGCCACTAAAATAATCAAGTACCCACACGTCTTCAGAAAATATGAAGCAGGATCCACTACAGCTATGGCCTTTGCCGGTCAAAAATTCACTTTGCCAGTAGGGACTACAAGGATGTCGTACAATACCCATGAAGAAATTATAATTCCGGCAGCAGATCAGGCATCCAACAAGAACTATCTCTATACAAAACTATTGAAAATAAGTGATTTGGATCATTTTTGCAAGACTGTATTTCCCTATGAAACTTTAAACCAAATACAATCCCTTGTTTACCCCGTAGCTTATAAAACAAATGAAAATATGCTAATTTGTGCACCTACTGGTGCAGGTAAAACAGACATTGCATTACTGACAATAATTAATACAATAAAACAATTCTCCGTGGTCAACGGGGAAAATGAAATTGATATTCAATATGATGATTTTAAAGTTATTTATGTTGCCCCTTTGAAAGCACTCGCTGCTGAAATCGTCGACAAGTTTAGTAAGAAATTGGCGCCTTTTAATATACAAGTAAGGGAGTTAACAGGCGATATGCAATTGACAAAGGCGGAAATTTTAGCCACTCAAGTAATAGTCACAACCCCTGAGAAATGGGACGTTGTCACCCGTAAAGCAAACGGCGACAACGATTTGGTTTCAAAGGTCAAATTACTAATTATTGATGAAGTTCATTTACTGCACGAAGATAGAGGTTCGGTTATTGAAACTTTAGTTGCACGTACCTTGAGACAGGTAGAAAGCTCTCAATCAATGATTCGTATTATCGGTCTATCAGCTACATTACCCAATTTTATGGATGTAGCAGATTTCTTAGGAGTAAATAGACAGATCGGAATGTTCTATTTTGATCAATCATTCCGTCCAAAGCCTCTAGAGCAGCAACTTTTGGGCTGTAGAGGTAAGGCAGGTAGTAGACAAAGTAAAGAGAATATCGATAAAGTCGCTTACGACAAATTGAGTGAAATGATTCAAAGAGGGTACCAGGTAATGGTATTTGTCCACTCAAGAAAGGAAACTGTTAAAAGTGCAAGAAACTTTATCAAACTAGCAGAATCTAACCACGAAGTTGACCTTTTTGCACCTGACCCTATCGAAAAGGATAAATATTCTAGAAGTTTAGTGAAGAACAGAGACAAGGATATGAAGGAGATTTTTCAATTTGGTTTTGGTATCCATCATGCTGGTATGGCCCGTTCAGATAGAAATCTTACTGAAAAAATGTTTAAAGACGGTGCTATCAAGGTACTGTGTTGTACTGCAACATTAGCATGGGGTGTTAATTTACCTGCTGATTGTGTTATCATCAAGGGTACACAAGTATATGATTCTAAAAAGGGTGGATTCATAGATCTAGGTATTTCAGATGTTATTCAGATTTTTGGCAGGGGTGGTAGGCCGGGCTTCGGTTCCGCAAATGGTACAGGTATTTTATGTACTTCCAATGATCGTCTGGATCATTATGTTTCCTTAATTACTCAACAACACCCTATCGAATCTAGATTCGGTTCCAAGTTGGTTGATAACCTGAACGCCGAAATTTCATTGGGGAGCGTGACAAATGTAGATGAAGCAATCGAATGGCTTGGTTACACATACATGTTTGTTCGTATGAGAAAAAATCCTTTTACTTACGGTATTGATTGGGAGGAAATTGCAAATGACCCGCAATTATATGAACGGAGGAGAAAAATGATCGTAGTAGCTGCAAGGCGATTACATGCTCTCCAAATGATTGTGTTCGATGAAGTGTCAATGCATTTCATTGCAAAGGATTTGGGCAGGGTGTCCTCTGATTTTTATCTTTTGAACGAATCCGTCGAGATATTCAATCAAATGTGTGATCCCAGAGCCACCGAAGCTGATGTATTGTCCATGATCAGTATGAGCAGTGAATTTGACGGTATAAAATTTAGAGAAGAAGAATCCAAGGAGTTGAAGAGACTTTCTGATGAATCTGTTGAGTGCCAGATTGGAAGCCAACTTGACACCCCTCAAGGTAAAGCAAACGTGCTATTACAGGCTTATATTTCCCAGACTAGAATTTTTGACTCAGCACTATCATCCGATTCGAATTATGTTGCTCAGAACTCTGTTAGAATTTGTAGAGCATTGTTTTTAATAGGTGTCAATAGAAGATGGGGTAAATTTTCAAACGTCATGCTAAATATTTGCAAATCTATTGAAAAGAGGCTCTGGGCCTTTGATCACCCTCTCTGCCAGTTTGATTTGCCTGAAAATATTATCAGACGCATCAGAGATACTAAACCTTCCATGGAGCATCTTTTAGAATTAGAGGCAGATGAGCTCGGAGAGCTGGTGCATAATAAGAAGGCCGGGTCTAGGTTATATAAAATATTGAGCCGATTTCCAAAGATTAATATAGAAGCTGAGATTTTCCCCATTACAACAAATGTAATGAGGATACATATTGCATTAGGTCCAGACTTTGTATGGGATTCCCGGATACATGGTGATGCACAGTTTTTTTGGGTTTTCGTTGAAGAATCTGATAAGTCGCAAATCCTTCATTTTGAAAAGTTCATCTTAAACAGAAGGCAGTTGAATAATCAGCATGAAATGGACTTCATGATCCCATTGTCAGACCCTTTGCCTCCGCAGGTTGTCGTAAAGGTTGTGTCGGATACTTGGATTGGCTGTGAATCGACCCATGCCATCTCTTTTCAACATTTAATCAGACCATTTAACGAAACTTTACAGACAAAATTGTTGAAGTTACGTCCTCTACCTACATCAGCCCTCCAGAATCCTTTAATTGAGTCAATTTATCCTTTCAAGTATTTCAATCCCATGCAAACTATGACATTTTATACACTTTACAATACCAATGAGAATGCGTTTGTTGGCTCGCCTACAGGTTCTGGTAAAACGATTGTGGCTGAATTGGCTATATGGCATGCCTTCAAAACATTTCCTGGGAAAAAGATTGTTTATATCGCACCAATGAAAGCATTAGTACGTGAAAGGGTTGATGACTGGAGAAAGAAAATAACACCAGTGACCGGAGATAAAGTTGTAGAGTTAACCGGTGATTCTTTGCCAGATCCTAAAGATGTGCATGATGCCACCATTGTTATTACAACTCCAGAAAAGTTTGATGGTATTTCCCGTAATTGGCAAACTCGTAAGTTTGTTCAAGATGTATCTTTAATTATCATGGATGAAATTCATTTGTTGGCTAGTGATCGTGGTCCTATCTTAGAAATGATTGTTAGTCGTATGAATTATATTTCCTCTCAAACCAAGCAACCGGTCAGACTGCTAGGTATGTCAACTGCTGTTTCAAACGCCTACGACATGGCTGGCTGGTTGGGAGTTAAGGACCACGGACTGTATAACTTCCCGTCAAGCGTCCGTCCGGTTCCATTGAAAATGTACATTGATGGATTTCCAGATAATTTGGCATTCTGTCCTCTGATGAAAACAATGAACAAACCTGTGTTTATGGCCATTAAACAACATTCACCTGATAAACCAGCATTAATATTTGTTGCATCGCGTAGACAAACTAGACTAACGGCTTTAGACTTGATCCACTTATGTGGAATGGAAGATAATCCACGTAGGTTTTTGAATATAGACGATGAGGAGGAACTGCAATATTACTTATCACAGGTCACTGACGACACTTTAAAGTTATCACTCCAGTTCGGTATTGGATTGCATCATGCAGGTCTAGTGCAAAAAGATCGTTCTATTTCTCATCAGTTGTTTCAAAAAAACAAAATTCAGATTCTGATCGCTACATCAACCCTAGCGTGGGGTGTCAATTTGCCAGCTCACTTGGTTATCATCAAAGGTACACAATTTTTTGATGCAAAAATTGAAGGATATAGAGATATGGATTTAACAGATATCTTGCAAATGATGGGGAGAGCTGGTAGACCGGCTTATGACACTACAGGTACTGCTATCGTTTATACAAAAGAGTCCAAAAAAATGTTTTATAAACATTTCCTAAATGTTGGTTTTCCTGTCGAGTCCTCCTTGCACAAGGTATTAGATGATCATTTAGGTGCAGAAATAACGTCAGGTAGCATAACTAATAAGCAAGAAGCGTTAGATTTTTTGAGTTGGACATTTTTGTTTCGTAGAGCGCATCATAACCCGACATATTATGGCATTGAAGATGATACAAGTACAGCAGGAGTCAGTGAACATTTGAGTTCTTTGATAGATAGCACATTAGAAAATCTGCGAGAATCACAATGTGTTTTATTACATGGAGATGATATTGTTGCTACGCCATTCTTAAGTATATCCTCATACTACTATATTTCACATTTAACGATACGCCAATTATTGAAACAGATACATGATCATGCGACTTTTCAAGAGGTATTACGATGGTTATCGTTGGCTGTTGAGTATAATGAATTGCCTGTAAGAGGTGGTGAAATTATCATGAATGAAGAAATGTCGCAGCAATCGAGGTACTCCGTTGAAAGCACTTTTACCGATGAATTCGAATTACCGATGTGGGATCCACATGTAAAAACATTTTTATTACTTCAAGCTCATTTAAGCCGTGTAGATTTACCGATTGCAGATTATATCCAGGATACCGTATCAGTTTTGGATCAATCTCTACGTATTCTACAGGCTTATATTGATGTCGCCAGTGAATTGGGTTACTTTCATACGGTATTGACCATGATAAAGATGATGCAATGCATAAAGCAAGGGTATTGGTATGAAGACGATCCTGTTAGTGTACTTCCAGGATTACAACTGAGAAGAATCAAAGATTACACTTTTAGCGAGCAGGGGTTCATTGAAATGACGCCGCAGCAAAAGAAGAAAAAGCTGTTAACCTTGGAGGAAATAGGAAGGTTTGGATATAAGAAATTATTAAATGTTTTTGATCAACTAACTTTTGGAATGACAGAAAGCGAAGATACGAAAAAACGTTTCGTCAGTGTCTGCCAAAGATTACCGGTTTTAGAAGGCATGAAATTTGAAGAACAGGAAAATAACGAGGTGTTAACATTTTATAGCAAGCACCTTTCTAGTAAGCATAATAATGGGTTTGAAGTATATTGTGATAAATTCCCTAAGATACAAAAAGAACTATGGTTTTTAATTGGACACAAAGGCGATGAACTGCTGATGATTAAAAGGTGTCAACCCAAACAAATGAATAAAGAGGTCATAATACATTGTGATCTATTTATTCCCGAAGAAATTCGTGGCGAAGAATTGCAATTTTCCCTTATTAATGACGCTTTAGGATTACGTTATGATATGATCCATAAACTAATCTCTTAGTGAGACACAATTAAAACAACAATTATTTTGTGAAAGATAACAGTGGAAATCAATCTAGTATACATCTTCGTATATATTTTCTTACATAACGCATTTAGAATTTTTTTACTCAAAAAAGTCATCCTTTTCATCTTCTCCCACAACTTGATCCAATTCTTTTCTATCCTGTGTAGGTGATACTTGTGATCCATCCTCATGATCTTTATCAGGTGATAATGTTAATCCGATGGAATCTTCATCCAATTTCTTTCCCTTCAATATCTCTTCGAAAGATACGTTTAAGGTGTTCGCATCCATTCTTTCAGCTACTAATTTAAGAAATTGTTCTCTTCTAAGATTTGTCAATTCTACGCCCTTTGGGTCTGTAGATGGTGTATCATTCGGATATAGTGCAATATACTTTTCAGTTTTGGGAAAATTTATCACGTAACATAATTCAATTTTAGTGGCTCTCAACTTTTGTTGTAAATCTTTATCATCTGCGCCAGATTCTTTTATTTTCTTCAATAATCTGTTATATTTTCTCAATGCTTTTTTTTTTTCAAAGAATCTCACCATATGATATTTTTTAGCGTTGGCTTTAATCTTATTCTTGAGTTCATTATTCTGCAATTCCAACCGTAAAGCTTGCAAATTTCTTTCCTTTTCTATTATTACTGTGGATGGAAGTATATCTTTCTTCTTTTTTAATAACCTCTCTAAATCTCTTATTCTTCTTTTAATTTTGTTTGTTCCTGCATCCATTATCTGGGACATCTCTAGAGATGACCCAAGAGCCTTGCTTCTCTTCCTCTGTAATTTAGCCATTGATTGATTAGGTTTATTGAATGATATAAGTAAAATAACTAAGTCACGATATTTGTTTTATGTATTGTTTAATTGTAGAGATGAGATGAGTATGAAAATTTTTTTGAATGTGTTTTTCTTAGTGCTCCGGCATAGGGTACCGCAGAAATTAAAGGAATACATATTTTTGAGCTTCAAGCACTTTTTACAATCTTAGCGTACTTATCTTTATATTCATCTGCAGAGTAACCGAGAAAGCCGTGATATGTGTCTTTTCTCCTTTTTTTTTTGGCTTTCCATAACTTTTTCTTCCAGTTGAGATAAATTTATTGAAGCCTGTGAGTCTTGATTAATGACGGCAAATCCAGGTCTAGGTTTAAATCCCAACTTAGATGTTTCTAGCTCTTGCAACCAGCGGGGATCTTTTGTTATGGAGTATTCAAATCCACGTATTGTATCCAATGGCCTTTCATTTCTTGCTCTTGTAGGATTTGAAATATCAGGTGTTTTTATATTCCTACCAAATGTATCCTTCATGGATTTCAAATTTCCATCTTTATCGTAAATAACATAACCATTGCAAGTTGAGTTTTCTGTTAACGGATGTATCTTCTGTAAGTTAGAGAAAGTGGCTTCTTCAAAAGGCTGGGCTTCTTGAACAGCCTCGAGGATTGGAGCGGCCAAAGAAGAAGAGCGTAATTTAATTCTTGATGTATCATCATCCTTTTCTATCTTATCTGAACTTTCGAAATGTTGCATTTTTTGATAAACTATGATTTTAGAGCACTTCAGATATTACTTTAGGAAACTTTTGCTTTAATATTCTTAACATTATAAAATTGACGACAGCATCACACTTTTGAGTGCGTCACAAATGCATATAAATGAAAAAAGGTAACTTAGTTGAGGAAAAAATAGACACAAATTAAAATTTTGATATAATTATAGTAATAAAACTACATAAATCATATTATATTTATCAAGACAAACAGGTTACTATAGGGAAAAAGATTAAATTTTGAGTAAGAATTTGCTTTTGTAAAGGAAAAGAGCAACCAGTATGAAAAATGCATATTAGGGAACCTTTTCTGCTACTGTCCTTTATGTTTTAACCTCTGTGATTTCCAATCAGACTGGAAAAATACAAGCTTTAAATACTCGAGCACAAAGACAACAATTATTGTGTTTAATCAGTGAGTTGGGCTATATTAATGGAACTCAAATAATATGCACTTTTCATCTTACTGCAAAAGTGCACATTCACACACCACGTCCATCGTTTAAGGATATGACTCAATAAATTATCAATCTGATCACTGCCAGTGTTTAGAAACATAGTGTACATTTCTTTATTGTTACATTATACAAAACCTTTACAAAAGTTTTATTCGATCAATACATCGTTATACTGAATCTACTTTGGTGAAGCAGGGTTATCTTTACTGCTATACATTGGACAAGATTTATTTGTTCTAATGTGCCCGATTTGTCCGCATGTAGCACATCTCCTTGTAGTGTTCTTACCTTTATTCCTGGCTGCTTTCCCGTCAGTTACACCGGCAAGGTCGCTACCATTATCCACAGAGTTTTCTGTTCTCGTGGCACCACCATTTCTCTTCGAATTTTGCCTTGCTGCTCTACGTTGCTGTGATTTTTCCAAATTAGCTAATTCTAGTTGCAACAGTTTTTTCTGTTTCTCAAGTTCTTCCAAGTTATTTATCTTTGAAGTGTCCTCCTCTAACAATTTGTTAACATCTTCTTTATCCTGTTCTTTGATTTTTATATATCCTTGAATGACCCTAGGATCTCTTATGAAAATTGTCTGCCTTTGAATTATACCATTTTCATCTCTTTTCTTTCTAACAATCTTCAGAATTTTCTTATCATCTCTATCCGTCTTAACATGCTTGTTGGTCTGATTAATCTCATCAGGATTGGTCATTTCCTCAAAAGGATTGCTTATGCTCAACGATTTTGTATGTGTATACCAGGTCTTCGCAATTTCTTCGTCGTAAGCTTTTTGCTGTTGAGCCACATTGTAGCTATGCGTGTTAGTGCCTTTTTTGTTTGAACTATTGTTATTACTGGAAGGAGAACCAGACTTAACAAAACCACCTTTCATTGAAGTTTTCAAGAAAGAAAAACCTTCACCACAGCCCGTTGGGTCACCAACACCATGTATTTGTATCATAGCTCGCATTTGTGTTGAATTAATAAAATTTTTTGTAATGTTCCATGGTAACAAGTTTTCTTCTAGGGATTTTAGCTTAGAATCAAAATTATATGCTTCATTATCTTCTTGGAATTGTAAGCCCTGACTCATTGATTCAACTTGGCTGATCTGCTCTGGCGTAATTAAACTTTTCACTGCTTCATTGTCTAACAATTTTTCATCATCTTTAAGCCTCCACAGACCTTTTTCAGGACCATCTCTTTGATATTTCATGAACTCCTTCACTTTTTGTCTGTTTTGTCCATAATCTTGGTCGGGAAAGTGCTTTGCAATGGGATCAATAGAAATTGCCTTGCTGTGATTATGGTTTAGAATTCTATAAATAATCATTTTCAGTCTTGTAGCTTTCATTGATGTCACCTTTCTTGAATTAGGTCCGGGAATCTCCTCGACAGGAAAAGTTTGTCCAACCGTAAAAAGATGGTTAATATTACGTAAGTAAAATCGATTGCTTATACCAAATCCGGAACTTTTTGTCAGAAGAAAATCTGTTCCTGATATATCATGTTTGAAAACGGGTGCTCTAATCATGTTATTGTATAATGTGGGGACGATATGACCAGGTTCAACAAATCCAAAGTTCCAAAATGGTGATTTGTCTTGAACTCCCAAAACGTGAGTTTCGCCAACAGGCAATTTGGGCCTTAGAGTATCTTGTTCATTGGCTTTCCGATAATAATTAATTAATTTATTGGCCATACCAAATTTAGACAAAGCTACCGGTGTTTGTTCAGAATATTCCATTAAATAAACAGGAGCAGTATCCCCGATGGTTAGATCTTGAGATGTAGAAAATGATTCTTTGACATCTTTACCTTTATCTCTTTTCCTTTTACGCGCTTTTAACTTACTGAAGACAATTTTAGTACCTGGTCTGATGTGCGAACCAAAGTTTTCACGGTGGAAATGCCTCAACTGGTATCTAGGAACAGCCACTTTGTAAAATGGAGATTGTAAATTAATCGCAGGTTGAGAATGCTGAATGTTTAAGTTCGAGATGGTAGAACGAACTTTTGTTTGATGGGTTTTTTTCAAGATTTGATATTTATCATCATTAGATAAATTGAATTTTTGTTGCAAAATAGTTTCGTTGAGGGGCAATATCAAGTTACTACTATCCAGTTGTTGCTTTTGCTGCGCTAAATTATTTGTTTTCTCAACCATCAGCAACAGTTTTTCGTCATTCATATTTAATTCAGCATGTTTAGACTCTTTCAATTTTGCATCAATGATCATGTCTTCATCCCACTGCCAATCTTCAGCAACATCCTCAATCAAGCTCTTCAATTTATAACCGCCAGAGAACTTTAAGTTGGGTGTCATAGACGAATCCGCCAAGGTTGCTGTTGATGAAGTACCTTGGTTGATGATTTTTTCTTGGTCCCAATCATCAGTGGCAATAAGCAAGTCTTCCGATATGGTCTTTTCATCATGAATAATCTTTCTTTTTTTTTGTTGCTCTTTGATAGGGAAAAGTTCATCAATGGAAACATGAATTAAACCTCTTCGGGATGCAGAAGAGTTACTTTGAAGTAAATTGTTTTTCCCTTGATAAATCGGAGCGACGTAAGATATTGTCCTTGAGTTGAATAGCCTCTTATCATCCTGTTGAACCTTGAATTTCAAATTTAAAGGCATAAACGGTTTCTTTACCCTAGATATTTCACTGTGCCAATGATAAGGAACAGATCTTCTATAAATCAGCTTGTTCCATTTTAAAATTTTACCCTTTTCAAAATCAGGAAAGTATTTTTTTAGAAGATACTTCTCATGGTTTATCAAGTCTAATTTGGTGGCTTTCTTATGCTTGCCATCTGACATATCTGGTTCCATGATAAATCCACCATTTATCGACATATCATTTCCATTAACGCCACCAATGGAAAGTTGAGAATTCCCAATTTCATTTGCGCCACTACCATCAAGAACTCCAGTTTCAGTGGCGAGATGAATTTCATTTGCATCCATTCCCATAAACAAAGCATTGCTAGTTGCGGGAGTACCCCCATCATCCTCCAAAATAAACTGTTGAGACAAATCACCATTAATTTCAGGCAGTTGCATATTCAAACTATTTGAGTCGATACCGAGTACGGCACCGTTCTCGTTTACATCATCATACGCGCCCATAGTCATCATAGCTGGATGCAAATTAGCATCAGATTCTTCTGGCAAATCGTCATCGTCATCAGCAAGTTCATCTTCATCTTCAAAATCTACAGCATCCGGCAAATGCTCCGTATAGTCCTTTGAATTGGCACCTTCATCCCCGCCAATGTATGACCCGATTTCTAAAGAGCCAAACTCTCCGCCAAAAATAGCTTCATATGCTTCATCTTCGTTGGCCAAGTTGGTCTTGCCGGATCCCTGCTGCTTTACCATATCGCCTTATACTCCTGTTGTACTTCTTTTTCTCTCTGTGTTTAAAATGCTATTTATTCTCTTAAAAGCACATTTGAAAACCATCGCCGCGAAATGAAATTATCGACTAGTTTATTAATGAACAAGGCGATAAAACCTAATGTTGGAAAGAAAGAGCTACGTCAGCAAGAGATAGAGAAAATGGACCCACAGACGCTCATTACTAAGGCCAATAAGGTTTCTTACTATGGCAACCCTACGAGTAAGGAATCATGGAGGTATGATTGGTACCAACCATCTAAGGTGAGCTCCAATGTGCAGCAACCACAACAACAGCTAGGGGACATGGAGAATAACTTGGAGAAATATCCATTCAGGTATAAAACATGGTTGAGGAACCAGGAAGATGAGAAAAATCTACAGAGGGAGAGCTGTGAGGATATATTAGATTTGAAAGAATTTGATAGAAGAATACTGAAAAAGTCGTTGATGACATCGCACACTAAGGGTGATACAAGTAAGGCCACCGGTGCTCCTTCTGCTAATCAAGGAGATGAAGCTCTTAGTGTGGATGATATAAGAGGCGCTGTCGGTAATAGTGAAGCCATTCCTGGGTTATCTGCGGGAGTGAACAATGATAATACAAAGGAGAGTAAAGATGTGAAAATGAATTAAAAGGAAAAGTATTATGCATATATATATATATATATATATATATATTTATATATTTATACACATAGAATTATTTTACAGTAAAGGATGCTACACCACCCCGGGCTAACTTTATGGCTTCTACTATTTCAGGTTCCCTTTCGCGTCTTTTATCTAATCTTTCCTTTTTGTCTTGAATAAACTCTAACTCAGTTGAAAGATTGTTCCATGGTCTTGTGTCGCCTGTACCCGACATGATCAAAATCATAGTACCTGGTGTAGCATTCTCGTATAATTGTGTTAGATGTTGCCCTATATCATGAAGAACCATGGACGCATCGAACGAAGGAGTTTCCTTCCGTGGCTTTTTATTATAGTTGCGTGACCTCTCTAAGTTCTTGATTCTCCCCACAATAAGTTTGACATCTTTATTTAGATTCTCGTGAATATGGGTCCATGTCTCATCATCTTCGACGCAACGGATTAACTGGCCCTTAGAATCGTCCTCAGTATGATTTTTAATAATCATATCGTTGAGAAGAACGGTTTTCACTTCAAAACGATGTAATTTGGTGAACAAGTTCTCCGTATTGATACCTATCCCAAATGCTAACCCATTTAAGATTTTTAATTTCGTCAATTCAAGACAAGCCCTTGCATCTTCGACAGAATCGTGTTCTCCGTTTTGAATGCTTTTATTCAGAAAGGTTTCGCTCAAGTATTTTAAACTTGGCTTGAAAGGATCGCCAGCTTTATGATGGTATATAATAGCTGTATCCACGACCAATGGATGTTTCAATTTCATGACTTTCAAATCATTCTGTAGCGAATGTCCTATCAAAATATCTGAACGACTTATTATCTTTAGTAAATCTTTTTGTACTTCTCGCAATGTTTTCTTGGCACCAACAGTTAGTTTCTCTTCAGTTATACCACTGTAACGTGTCAAATAGTCCACTATGGGGACATCAGGTTTCACCAACTCTTCATAGATAACTTCATTGTCAAAATTCACTAGAGAAATCCTAGTTAGAACTAAACCTTGTTCGGAAAGACACATTTCACAGTCTAGTGCAAAGATGTGGGAGCCACCATGGGTAAAGTCAACAGTTTGTACCCAGTCTGTATCAAAATTGGTGTCTCCAGAATCCAGTGGGTAATCGTTTGCCACTAACTGTTGTTCGGATAGAACCAAATCGTTAATAGTAATTTTCTTCTTCTTTTGTAACTCTTTCAATTTATTTATTTTCTCCATTTTGGACAATCCAACATTAATAAATGAATTGTAGGGCGAAAAGAGCGTCATCTTGGAACCAGGTGCCATCACGGGAAATGTATGAAACGTGGAGGCAATTTCTCCAGGAATATATTTGAAGTTATCATCACTGATTTCATTAAAGGTATTTTTGCCGTTCTCAAAATCATCTGGTTGTAAACCTGGAATGAACAGAACTATCATTTTCTGTAAACTTGACCTGTTACAAATATCAATCCATTTGGGAGAGTTGTTTTCAGCCTGCAACAAGTATTGAGTCATGTCTCTTACATCCTTTATACCAATACCTTTTTCAACCACAGACTTTAGCAATGTGCATGTCATAGGCTTTGCCTTTTTTTTCTTCTTATTCTTATTCACTTCCGATACCACATTTGTATGATCATCCTCTTGTACAGAAGTCTTGGATAACCTTCTTTTCTTTGATCCCAAAGCCAAATCACTCACGAAGTTAGTGTCAGGCCCTTCTACTTGCATGTTTGCCTGAGTATAGTCTATTATTGTTTTCTTCCTCAGTCATCCTTGGTATTGCCATCGAGCAAAAATCTTCCCTCCATTTCTGTTGTGTCCTCGCGCCACTTATAAAATACTAACAATAAAATAATAGTGAACTACAACAATAAAATATACAAAAATATGTTTATACGCAAGGGTTTTGTGGAGTGCACGTTGGCGAAGCAGAGGACTTAAGTAGGCGTCTGATTTCCGTGCTGCTTAACTTCTCGCTCCAGCCGTCTTCCTCCCTTCCTCCAAGTACATTAACCACATGTACTGCCAATGGGCTCATGCCTTTTTCAATCCTAGTCTTATTCACAGTCTCTGCCCCACTGACGGTTTCTCTACTCACAACTAAACATTCTATCTCGGGTACTTTCCCTGTGGGGCCGCACACGTCCCTTAAGGGAACTAGTTCTACGGAGAGATCCGGTTTTAACAACTTGATGAATTGATGTACGTGCCTGCATCGTGTATCATAAGGTTCAATCAACTCTTTGTATTTCTTGTTTTGCAAGAGCTCATCGCACGTAATTCCACAAATTAACCTTTGTGACGTGATGAATGTAGAGACGCTCAACAATATTTTATGTCCATCGTGAATGTGGTCGAACGTTCCGCCCAATGCGGTGACATGAAATTTGTTAGCATCTTTGGGACCTTCTATCTCTTCCATTATATTATCGTGTAATGCATAATGTTCTATACTATGGTATTGTCCTTGTCCCAACTCTAGCTTCCAAGTTTCAAAAGTGGATTCCTGTGGCAATAAAACCACTTTCCATTGCAAATTACTCTCGACGAAATGAGTATTGTTGAATATGATGTTGATTCCGCTGTTGATCATTCCATAGCCCAAAAGGACATCCCTGGTAATACTGTACATCTTCCCTAGCGCAGAATCCAACTGGAATGAGGTTTTGAATTCAGGTACAATCACGATGTCTAGTTGACTTTGACATTCTCTTAAGAACGGAATAGTTTGCCCTATAATCCTCTGCAAAGTAGCACTAGGCGGTGTATAAGGAAGAACAATCAAAACTCTGGAATTTTCCTCAACCATCTTACACTTCTTTACTTTATATTTTTAGGTTTAATCACGTCTCTTTTTATGACGGTCCTTATTTTTATCTTTTTCCATTACGTACTCTTGAAAAATTATATTACACTGATATTTATTTTGGCATTGTGAGTAAGAAACCTAAAAAGGAATAAAAAGGCTACAAACCAGCATGTCTACCGCTACCATACAGGATGAAGACATTAAATTTCAGAGAGAAAACTGGGAAATGATAAGGTCACACGTTTCACCCATAATATCCAATTTAACAATGGACAACTTACAGGAATCGCACAGAGACTTATTTCAAGTCAATATACTTATTGGCCGCAACATAATTTGTAAAAATGCTGTGGATTTTACTCTGAACAAACAGAATGGCAGGCTAATCCCTGCTTTATCCGCTTTGATTGCCTTGCTAAATTCTGATATTCCAGATATTGGAGAAACTTTAGCAAAAGAACTAATGTTAATGTTCGTGCAGCAATTCAATCGCAAAGATTACGTGTCCTGCGGAAATATCCTTCAATGTCTGTCCATTTTATTTCTTTATGATGTAATTCATGAAATCGTGATCTTACAGATTCTATTGCTACTCCTTGAAAAGAATTCTTTACGACTGGTCATTGCCGTGATGAAAATATGTGGCTGGAAACTTGCACTTGTCAGTAAGAAAACCCATGATATGATTTGGGAGAAGTTAAGATATATTTTGCAAACACAGGAGTTATCTAGTACACTACGTGAGTCGTTAGAGACTCTGTTTGAAATAAGGCAAAAAGATTATAAATCTGGGTCTCAAGGTCTGTTTATATTGGACCCAACTAGTTACACAGTTCATACGCACTCCTATATTGTTAGTGATGAGGATGAAGCCAACAAAGAACTGGGAAATTTTGAAAAGTGTGAAAATTTCAATGAACTAACCATGGCGTTTGATACGCTACGACAGAAGCTGCTGATAAATAATACGTCCAACACAAATGAAGGTAGTAACAGTCAATTACAAATCTATGACATGACATCTACCAATGATGTCGAGTTTAAAAAGAAGATTTATTTGGTTCTGAAAAGTTCATTATCAGGTGACGAAGCGGCTCACAAATTGCTAAAATTAAAGATTGCGAACAATTTGAAAAAAAGCGTGGTAGATATAATCATCAAATCTAGTTTGCAGGAATCTACATTCTCTAAATTTTATTCTATTTTGTCCGAACGTATGATAACGTTCCACAGGAGTTGGCAGACAGCTTACAATGAAACTTTTGAGCAGAATTATACACAAGATATCGAAGATTATGAAACTGACCAACTGCGAATCTTAGGTAAGTTTTGGGGACACTTAATATCTTATGAATTTCTTCCAATGGACTGTCTTAAGATAATTAAGTTAACTGAGGAAGAATCGTGTCCTCAAGGAAGAATTTTCATCAAATTTTTATTTCAAGAGCTCGTAAATGAGCTCGGATTAGATGAGCTGCAATTAAGGCTAAACTCCAGCAAGCTTGACGGAATGTTTCCGCTGGAAGGAGACGCCGAACATATAAGATACTCCATAAATTTCTTTACTGCCATAGGATTGGGCCTGCTCACAGAGGATATGAGAAGCCGGTTGACAATTATTCAAGAAGTTGAGGATGCAGAGGAAGAAGAAAAAAAATTGAGAGAAGAGGAGGAACTTGAAAAGTTACGGAAGAAGGCCAGAGAGTCACAACGAACCCAAGGGCCAAAAATTCACGAATCCAGGTTATTTTTACAGAAGGACACCAGAGAAAATAGTAGATCAAGATCGCCATTTACAGTGGAAACAAGAAAACGTGCTAGATCCAGAACTCCACCAAGAGGATCGAGAAACCATCGTAACAGATCCAGGACTCCGCCAAGAAGACCGAAAAACCATCGCAACAGATCCAGGACTCCACCTGCAAGAAGGCAACGGCATAGATGAAGAGCCCGGCCAAACAAACATTACACATGTAATCGTACATATTTTCATAGAACCGTACACGCTTTTAGCCAAAAAAAAAAAGGTAGAATATAAAATAAAAACTCGTATTTCGTATTAAGACAAATATACAGAAATACAAATGAGATCATAAACGAACTAAAATAGGAAAATGAAAAAAAAAAAAAAAAAAGATTAGCGAAGGCAAACCAGAAAGCAGTCCTTTGATATAACAGAGAAAAAGAAGATTATCAAAGCCTTAATTTAAAGTTAAAAATATTGGGTATCGTTTTTTAAATCAAGATTTTTTTTGTTTTTTTTTTACAATTGAGTAGATTTATTCATTGGATAGAACACCCCAGTATTTTTCAACACCGTAAGCACCGTCGGCCTTCCAGTAGTCGTTGAAGGCAGTGAATAAGAAGGTATCAGCACCACAGGAGCTGGTAATGGCGGAAACAGCGTCCTTTTGATTTTCCTTAGATGGAACAGCAACACCGTAAGTCTCACCCTTTGATGGCCAACCAGATTCAGTGATAACAACATTCTTCTTACCATCACAAGCAGTCCAGACTCTTTGGATTTGTTCTAGTAACCATTTACCGGAGTCTTGGGCAACTGTGTTCTTGTCAAAGTAAGCATGGGCATTAACAGCCATGTAGTCGGAGTAGTCACACAATTCAGGGTTGTTGATCACAGCAATAAAAGTATCAACAGAAACAACTGGACCAGTGTAACCGGCAGCCTTCAAGGCAGATCTACCAGAGTCAATGTATTGACCGACTTGGGATGGGGTAGCTTGGTTACCGTTAACCAATTCGTTACCAATGGAAACAGTGGTGACATCGTCCCAAGAACCGTAAGATTCAACAGCAGACTTGATGGTGTCGACACCGTCTTGGATTTGGTCAACGTAGTAAATACCTAAAAAGACTTTTTGGTTCGAAGCCTTAGCCTTGAAAACATTTTCAACTTGGTTACAGTCGGTACCGTACAATCTAATGACTGGGAAGTCAGTCAATTGAGCTAAATCGGAAGCAACTTCCGAAGCGGATTTACAAGCACCGCTGGACTCGTATGGGGTATAAGTGATACCTCTGACACCAGAGGCAAAGCTGCTGACGTCTTCGCCGGAAGAACTAGAGGAAGAAGCTTGGGAGGAAGAGGAAGATTGAGTAGATGTAGCAGCAGAGCTGGAGGCTGGAGATGCGGCAGCAGAAACTTGTGAGTTGTTCTCAGAAGAGGAAGCAGCAGCGGTAGCTACAGAAGCAGCTGACGATGTTGTACTGGTAGCGGCAGCTGGAGCGGAGTTGACAACAGCATTTTCTTCCAAAGCAGCAACTGGAGTTGAAGCGGCACCATTAACAATGATAGTGGTTTGTTTTTGAACAGTGGTAGTGACCACAGCACGCTTGTCCTTGTGTTCGTGGTTAGCGGGAGCAGCAAGAGTAGCAGCAGATAAAAGAGAGGCAGAAGCAATTAAGTTAGAGAGACGCATATTTTTCTAGTTTGCTTTTCGGTATGGCTTGCTAGTATATAAACGATTGTAGATGTAAAAGAATGACTTAGTTGGATTTAGTTAGATATCTAGCTGGACCTTTGTGTAAACACTATTAAAAAAATAGAATAAGGGCTAAAAGAACTACTAAACAGAAAACAATTATGACAGAAGATAAAGAATACATATCTATTAGTTTTATAAAACAGAGATCTTCTCCTCGAGGAATGGGAGAAAACAGAAAAAAAAAACAAAAACAACGGTGCCGTTTTTGAAACAACACCACAAGAGAAAATTTCTGAAAAAAATGCGCGTGAAAAGGAATCATGTGCCTATTTTCCTCATTTGGAGAGGCTAAACGAAAAGGGAAAATAGGTGCGTTGCGCGTGTTTCTAGGGAGCAGATCCTATTGCAGCAGGGTGTCGCGCGAAAAGCGGTGCCTACAAATTACAAAACCCTCTGGGAAATGACCGTGCAGGGTCGTTTGTGGATGCATCTCGATTAGGCCGGGCTAGGCATCTTGATTCTTTCCCAAAATGGAGTTAACGAGCTCGATTGGGCGTTAATTGATGGATTTGGTTACACTGATACGAATTGAGCCCGTTTATCATTCATGCAGCGGCTTTATGGAGGGTGTGGAAGACGTTAGCGATGTTATGCTTTCCACTTGCTCTACTATCTTCCATCAAACCCACCTAATAAAGCTGAAGGTTTTGCAGGGGCAGAAGTCGTGGCGCAATAAGTTCAATAAATACTTATAATATTACTTACTAGTTTAATCATGTATGTAAAAACTCGTTGCGGTATGCTGTCGTACTGGCACACATTTTTTTTTCATTTTTATTTGCTTTTTTCTTTGGCACCGGGGAAGAATTTTTCCCCACTCTATATATCTTGCTGCGTGTGCAGACTGGCCAGCTGCTCACACAATGAAACGCAATGGAATGTTTAGTCGTTTGTTATCATAAAGATCTCATTCAGTGCCTTGGAGTCCATCAACGCGGCCCTCTTTTGTTTTATCCATTTGGAGCGCACCGATAGTCTTGTGTTTACCGCATTGGGGATATTGGATGCAGATTCATTAGATTTTAATTTTGACGTCTTTTTCGTTTCTTTGGTCTTTTCCGCCCTTTTTTCCTTCTTCAATCTCTTCTCTTCCTTTTTATGTTTCTTATGCTCCTTTTTGTCCTTCTTGTCTTTTTTCTTGTCTTTCTTATGCTTTTTGTGCTTCTTGTGCTTCTTTTTATCACTTTCTTTATCCTCTTTGTCGTCATCATCTTCATCTTCGCTATCGTCTCCTTCCCTCTTTCGTTTCTTCGCGTTGGAGTAATTTCTTAACTTGTGAGTCTTTGGATCCCACGTGCTTGCTAAAACTTCACCCTTGACAAAATGGATACCCCATTTTCCGTCAATAATCTTTTGCTTTCTCTGCGTGTCCAATTCCTCTGATATTTTGCTTTCCTTTCCGTTCAGCCTACCAAGAATTCGCTGGAAGACATCCAACCCTGCGCATTCACCATTATCAAACTCGTCTTTTTTGTCTTTACGTTTTAATTTAGCACCGAGCCCAACGTTGTCGTCCTTAATTGACACTTTGATATGCGAAGTGTTCGAATTCATGGGGGATAACCCCAGACCCATACCGGGTTTCCATCCAAACTTTTCTAGAAATTGGTGCCCGAATCTCGAGGTGTCGTTACTCCATGCCGTATTTCTGGGGTCTAAACCAAACCGCTGTTTGGTTCTTGTAGCTGCCAAACCCATTCTGCTTCTTTGTTTAATGGTGTAAGCTGCCTATATGTTACTATTGAGTACTCATCTCATCGCTTCTTTCAGAACAAAATTTTTCATATTTTTTTTTTCCTTTTCTTTTTTTTTTTTTCTAACTGTTACCCGGTTGTTTATATTTGTAGGAAAACAACAACGACAGAGAAAATATCCTTGCAGTGGCGGCTAATTTGTTAGTTGACTGATTGATCACCTTCACTTATTAAAGTAAAATCAGCATACAAGAGATCAGAAGGGGGAAAGAGAGTGGGCAAGGCTATAGTACTTTGAAGAAAGCATCTTTGAACCGACCAGTTCTCTTCACAAGCAAAATCTATATGACTAACCGCAAGGGGCAAAGGGTTGTGAGAGAGTCCGTCTTTCTCCCGCTATAGCCGTCACTGGTATCCCTCCTGGCTGCACAAATCCGATAGAAAGGGGAAGAAGGAAGTTTAGTGCCACCTTATAGCACGCAGTTACTGTTTACGCTAAGGAGAGGCATACTCAATTTTTATTAGTCGCCTTCTTTAGTTGCTGCGTTTTTATCCACGGTTCTCTACTAAATGCTTGCGATAAGCGCTTCTATTTTCCTCCCCACCGCGAGGCGGAAATGGCACATTTTTTTTCTTTTGCTTCTGTGCTTTTGTTGTAATTTTTGGCATGTGCTATTGTATGAAGATAACGCGTGGTTCCGTGGAAATAGCCGGAAATTTTGCCGGGAATATGACGGACATGATTTAACACCCGTGGAAATGAAAAAAGCCAAGGTAAGAAAGTGGCAATATTTTTCCTACAAATAGATCTGCTGTCCCTTAGATGATTACCATACATATATATATTTATTACACATCTGTCAGAGGTAGCTAGCGAAGGTGTCACTGAAATATTTTTTGTTCCAGTTAGTATAAATACTTAGGTAGAACAGCTCTCCGCGTGTATATCTTTTTTTGCGCTATACAAGAACAGGAAGAACGCATTTCCATACCTTTTCTCCTTACAGGTGCCCTCTGAGTAGTGTCACGAACGAGGAAAAAGATTAATATTACTGTTTTTATATTCAAGAGTAAAGCCGTTGCTATATACGAATATGACGATTACCGTGGGGGATGCAGTTTCGGAGACGGAGCTGGAAAACAAAAGTCAAAACGTGGTACTATCTCCCAAGGCATCCGCTTCTTCAGACATAAGCACAGATGTTGATAAAGACACATCGTCTTCTTGGGATGACAAATCTTTGCTGCCTACAGGTGAATATATTGTGGACAGAAATAAGCCCCAAACCTACTTGAATAGCGATGATATCGAAAAAGTGACAGAATCTGATATTTTCCCTCAGAAACGTCTGTTTTCATTCTTGCACTCTAAGAAAATTCCAGAAGTACCACAAACCGATGACGAGAGGAAGATATATCCTCTGTTCCATACAAATATTATCTCTAACATGTTTTTTTGGTGGGTTCTACCCATCCTGCGAGTTGGTTATAAGAGAACGATACAGCCGAACGATCTCTTCAAAATGGATCCGAGGATGTCTATAGAGACCCTTTATGACGACTTTGAAAAAAACATGATTTACTATTTTGAGAAGACGAGGAAAAAATACCGTAAAAGACATCCAGAAGCGACAGAAGAAGAGGTTATGGAAAATGCCAAACTACCTAAACATACAGTTCTGAGAGCTTTATTATTCACTTTTAAGAAACAGTACTTCATGTCGATAGTGTTTGCAATTCTCGCTAATTGTACATCCGGTTTTAACCCCATGATTACCAAGAGGCTAATTGAGTTTGTCGAAGAAAAGGCTATTTTTCATAGCATGCATGTTAACAAAGGTATTGGTTACGCTATTGGTGCATGTTTGATGATGTTCGTTAACGGGTTGACGTTCAATCATTTCTTTCATACATCCCAACTGACTGGTGTGCAAGCTAAGTCTATTCTTACTAAAGCTGCCATGAAGAAAATGTTTAATGCATCTAATTATGCGAGACATTGTTTTCCTAACGGTAAAGTGACTTCTTTTGTAACAACAGATCTCGCTAGAATTGAATTTGCCTTATCTTTTCAGCCGTTTTTGGCTGGGTTCCCTGCAATTTTGGCTATTTGCATTGTTTTATTGATCGTTAACCTTGGACCCATTGCCTTAGTTGGGATTGGTATATTTTTCGGTGGGTTTTTCATATCCTTATTTGCATTTAAGTTAATTCTGGGCTTTAGAATTGCTGCGAACATCTTCACTGATGCTAGAGTTACCATGATGAGAGAAGTGCTGAATAATATAAAAATGATTAAATATTATACGTGGGAGGATGCGTATGAAAAAAATATTCAAGATATTAGGACCAAGGAGATTTCTAAAGTTAGAAAAATGCAACTATCAAGAAATTTCTTGATTGCTATGGCCATGTCTTTGCCTAGTATTGCTTCATTGGTCACTTTCCTTGCAATGTACAAAGTTAATAAAGGAGGCAGACAACCTGGTAATATTTTTGCCTCTTTATCTTTATTTCAGGTCTTGAGTTTACAAATGTTTTTCTTACCTATTGCTATTGGTACTGGAATTGACATGATCATTGGATTGGGCCGTTTGCAAAGCTTATTGGAGGCTCCAGAAGATGATCCAAATCAGATGATTGAAATGAAGCCTTCTCCTGGCTTTGATCCAAAATTGGCTCTAAAAATGACACATTGCTCATTTGAGTGGGAAGATTATGAATTAAACGACGCTATTGAAGAAGCTAAAGGAGAAGCTAAAGATGAAGGTAAAAAGAACAAAAAAAAGCGTAAGGATACATGGGGTAAGCCATCTGCAAGTACTAATAAGGCGAAAAGATTGGACAATATGTTGAAAGACAGAGACGGCCCGGAAGATTTAGAAAAAACTTCGTTTAGGGGTTTCAAGGACTTGAACTTCGATATTAAAAAGGGCGAATTTATTATGATTACGGGACCTATTGGTACTGGTAAATCTTCATTATTGAATGCGATGGCAGGATCAATGAGAAAAACTGATGGTAAGGTTGAAGTCAACGGGGACTTATTAATGTGTGGTTATCCATGGATTCAAAATGCATCTGTAAGAGATAACATCATATTCGGTTCACCATTCAATAAAGAAAAGTATGATGAAGTAGTTCGTGTTTGCTCTTTGAAAGCTGATCTGGATATTTTACCGGCAGGCGATATGACCGAAATTGGGGAACGTGGTATTACTTTATCTGGTGGTCAAAAGGCACGTATCAATTTAGCCAGGTCTGTTTATAAAAAGAAGGATATTTATCTATTCGACGATGTCCTAAGTGCTGTCGATTCTCGTGTTGGTAAACACATCATGGATGAATGTCTAACCGGAATGCTTGCTAATAAAACCAGAATTTTAGCAACGCATCAGTTGTCACTGATTGAGAGAGCTTCTAGAGTCATCGTTTTAGGTACTGATGGCCAAGTCGATATTGGTACTGTTGATGAGCTAAAAGCTCGTAATCAAACTTTGATAAATCTTTTACAATTCTCTTCTCAAAATTCGGAGAAAGAGGATGAAGAACAGGAAGCGGTTGTTGCCGGTGAATTGGGACAACTAAAATATGAATCAGAGGTAAAGGAATTGACTGAACTGAAGAAAAAGGCTACAGAAATGTCACAAACTGCAAATAGTGGTAAAATTGTAGCGGATGGTCATACTAGTAGTAAAGAAGAAAGAGCAGTCAATAGTATCAGTCTGAAAATATACCGTGAATACATTAAAGCTGCAGTAGGTAAGTGGGGTTTTATCGCACTACCGTTGTATGCAATTTTAGTCGTTGGAACCACATTCTGCTCACTTTTTTCTTCCGTTTGGTTATCTTACTGGACTGAGAATAAATTCAAAAACAGACCACCCAGTTTTTATATGGGTCTTTACTCCTTCTTTGTGTTTGCTGCTTTCATATTCATGAATGGCCAGTTCACCATACTTTGCGCGATGGGTATTATGGCATCGAAATGGTTAAATTTGAGGGCTGTGAAAAGAATTTTACACACTCCAATGTCATACATAGATACCACACCTTTGGGACGTATTCTGAACAGATTCACAAAAGATACAGATAGCTTAGATAATGAGTTAACCGAAAGTTTACGGTTGATGACATCTCAGTTTGCTAATATTGTAGGTGTTTGCGTCATGTGTATTGTTTACTTGCCGTGGTTTGCTATCGCAATTCCGTTTCTTTTGGTCATCTTTGTTCTGATTGCTGATCATTATCAGAGTTCTGGTAGAGAAATTAAAAGACTTGAAGCTGTGCAACGGTCTTTTGTTTACAATAATTTAAATGAAGTTTTGGGTGGGATGGATACAATCAAAGCATACCGAAGTCAGGAACGATTTTTGGCGAAATCAGATTTTTTGATCAACAAGATGAATGAGGCGGGATACCTTGTAGTTGTCCTGCAAAGATGGGTAGGTATTTTCCTTGATATGGTTGCTATCGCATTTGCACTAATTATTACGTTATTGTGTGTTACGAGAGCCTTTCCTATTTCCGCGGCTTCAGTTGGTGTTTTGTTGACTTATGTATTACAATTGCCTGGTCTATTAAATACCATTTTAAGGGCAATGACTCAAACAGAGAATGACATGAATAGTGCCGAAAGATTGGTAACATATGCAACTGAACTACCACTAGAGGCATCCTATAGAAAGCCCGAAATGACACCTCCAGAGTCATGGCCCTCAATGGGCGAAATAATTTTTGAAAATGTTGATTTTGCCTATAGACCTGGTTTACCTATAGTTTTAAAAAATCTTAACTTGAATATCAAGAGTGGGGAAAAAATTGGTATTTGTGGTCGTACAGGTGCTGGTAAGTCCACTATTATGAGTGCCCTTTACAGGTTGAATGAATTGACCGCAGGTAAAATTTTAATTGACAATGTTGATATAAGTCAGCTGGGACTTTTCGATTTAAGAAGAAAATTAGCCATCATTCCACAAGATCCAGTATTATTTAGGGGTACGATTCGCAAGAACTTAGATCCATTTAATGAGCGTACAGATGACGAATTATGGGATGCATTGGTGAGAGGTGGTGCTATCGCCAAGGATGACTTGCCGGAAGTGAAATTGCAAAAACCTGATGAAAATGGTACTCATGGTAGAATGCATAAGTTCCATTTAGATCAAGCAGTGGAAGAAGAGGGCTCCAATTTCTCCTTAGGTGAGAGACAACTATTAGCATTAACAAGGGCATTGGTCCGCCAATCAAAAATATTGATTTTGGATGAGGCTACATCCTCAGTGGACTACGAAACGGATGGCAAAATCCAAACACGTATTGTTGAGGAATTTGGAGATTGTACAATTTTGTGTATTGCTCACAGACTGAAGACCATTGTAAATTATGATCGTATTCTTGTTTTAGAGAAGGGTGAAGTCGCAGAATTCGATACACCATGGACGTTGTTTAGTCAAGAAGATAGTATTTTCAGAAGCATGTGTTCTAGATCTGGTATTGTGGAAAATGATTTCGAGAACAGAAGTTAATTTATATTATTTGTTGCATGATTTTTCTCTTTTATTTATTTATATGTTGCCGATGGTACAAATTAGTACTAGAAAAGAAAACCCACTACTATGACTTGCAGAAAAAGTTATGTGTGCCATAGACAGATATAATTGCATACCCACATTGTATACTCAAAATTCCGAAAAGAACATTTCATTTTTTATGAGGCAAACTGGACAACGCCTTCGGTCCTTTTTCATTCTAGAAATATATATTTATACATCATTTTCAGAAGATATTCAAAGAACTTATTGGGATGTCTATTTACTGAATAAAGTATACACAAAAAAAGAATTTAAAATGGAAGGCATAAATAGAAAACTTAGAAGTGAAAATCCTAAAACCGAAGGATATTTCAAATACGTAAAAGAAGTGAAAGATAAAATAAAGCCTAAATAAGGAAGAAAAGAAGGGATAACATTTTTTTTTGTTACTTTTTGCTTATTCCTCACCTAAACAGAAGGAAAAAGCTATTCTTGTTTAAAGAGTATTTTTAAAGTGTTCATGAAAAGTCACAGTCCAAGGAGTATTTCAAATTGTCACTTGAAGTGAAAACACCCCAGTGCTTCTCGACATCAGAGGTACCAGAGGTGTTTGGCTTCCAATCTTCATCAAAGGCTTCAAAAACAATAACGTTAACACCCCAAGCTCTCATGGAACAGATACCTTCTTTCCAGAATTGTTTGGCGTTGTCAACAGATGGGTAAGAACTTTCAAAGTTGGTACCATCAGTTGGCCAACCGGTCTCACCAACCCAGAAGGTAATATCGGTAGAACCTTTAGTAGATTGGATAACCTGTAGAGCTTGCATAATATCATCAAAGAATGAGTAAGAGGCATTTTGCATGGTTTGACCTTGCCAGTAGGAGAACGCGTTAGCCATAACAAAATCGGAAGCTTCGATAACGGCAGAATTGTAACCAGCAACCAAAACATTCCAGGAATCGACAGTACCGACTTGCTTACCAGAGTATGACTTTCCGTCAGAATCGGAAATGTCAGCAACGACACTACGGACGTCATTAATTTTGTCTGATAATTGAGAGGCAGTCAAATCGTTACGGTATAAGGCTTCAGAGCCAACCAAGAAACCAGCAACAGTGGATTCTTTAATTTTTGGCAAATAGGTTTGCAAGGCAGCCTTTTCAGCAGCGTAATGACTGTCGTCTGTTGGCCAAACACCGACAAAGATAGTAAATCCCTCAGCTTCAGCAGCAGGACCTAAGTTTTGCAAAGTGTTACAATCTGAGGCAGCGTAAACTTTGACGGTGGAAGTGTAGCTCTTCAAAGCTTGTAATTCGGTTTCATAGTCGGAAGTGGACTTACAAGTACCATCGTTGTTCTTGACACCCAAGTTAAAGGCTAGTTCACCAATAGCTGAAACTTGGGAGGCTGTGAAAAATAGCGCAGTAGCTGCAGTAGCGAGTGTAGTAGAGAAACGCATCTTTGACCGTTTTTCTTTTTGGTTAGTTGTCTATCTCAATAAACTTATATTGAAAAAAACAAGAAGAAGTCCAAATTGTGAATGAGGAAAAGTTTCTTTATAAGGAGGCAGTTAAAATCAAAATAAACAAATATCCTCTTGTTTTTCTTCGTGACATTTTTCTCTTTTTCAGGGCGAGAAACTGAAAGAAAAATTTTAACGTTTATTTTACTAAAAATAGAACTACATATCCGTAGAAAGCGATGATTATATAACATAAATAGTAATATCAGTTATTAATTGCTATTTATTTCAACTTGCCCAACGCTGAAACATGGTAAGAGCTATGGGTAGGCTATCTTGAATGGGTATATTTCCCTGGGGTATGGAAGCAGGGAATTGCAGTTGACCAGAAAAGTAATGATGTAAAGAAGAGGATTCTAAGTCAGATCTCCTGAAACAACGTTTTAAATGGCCCCATTTCCCAAAGATAAGCAGGATATTACAGGGTTTTTCTGATGTTGAACTTTTTTTCAGTTTTGCGATGTATGGTAGCTTTGTTTCTACCTTGTGGTACTTTGACAACTCTTCGTCGTAGTGGAAGTCACCACTGTTGACCCAAACGATCTTTGTGTAGCCTTCGGACACCTCATTCAAAGTACTTGCCATTCGAACATGATAGCCGAGTGGTTTTCCTTTGTAAGAATCTATGGGTGACACTACTTCTTTGCGCTCTGTATCAACTGTTACACGCGCAGTATTGGGAATATTTTGGTTAGATAACGTAATAATTTGATTCTTTCCTATATATACCAAATTTGTTAGAGCATCATCAGATTTACCTTTTGAGCTATCTCGTGCGATTGATAAGCCTTCCTTGTAGTGTTGTTCGGCAGATGCGTTCATAAAAGGTAGCTGCTTCAATGACGGAAAGGTAGATGCACACTTTAAATATAACTTGTTTTTTTTTTTGAATGTAGTATCCAGTAAGTTTGGAGGCGTTACAAAATATTGTAATAGTGTGGCAAGTAATAAACAATCAGAGATAGTCTCCTTTGATCTTGATTTTTTTTCATGCTTTTTATCTTTTGACTGGTCTAGAACTATGATTTCTTGAACATTGAACAATACAGCTGTCCGAGCTATTTGATATGCAGTAAATGTAACTTGCTCCAAATTATTACAATTGTCGATAACAGTTGTCGGTATGCATATGGAATATTTGACCACATTAGATTCTATATCCATGATTTTTTTTAGCTTCAATAGGCCTGGCTTTGCCTTTTTGGCAGCCCCCTCTTCGTGCTTAAGGCTCTCGGATTTATGTTTTACTGCCATCTTCCCCTATTATGTTACACTTCCCTTGGTAGATGTGTTTCACCTCATTGGTATCAATTACCTCCTCTACTTAATATCCCAATTTCAACCTGGTGTTTTCAAGCGATGAGGTGGAAAAAATTTCAAATAATATGTTTGGGTGTGCCCATTATTGCGGTTTACAATAGTTGCTAAAGAGCTATTTATTAGGAATTTTTAAACTTTAGAGATTGCTTAAAGTGACTTTAAAGCGTTTCTTTGGAAAGATAGGAGAGCGGATGCTATCTCAAGAGCATCTCTTCAATGATTTAAGCAGTGACAGTGTAAAACAATTACGGACCAACGAAAATGGTCAAATCAAAACTAATTACAATAAATAAGTTCTATCATAATACAAGGGAATTCTGTGCGATATAACCACATTGATTGAAGGTAGAATATACAAGCCAACGTGAGACCAATCAAATTTCGTTAAGCGCGCCTATACAAAAAGAAATCTTTTATGTAGATATGACAGTAAGAAAAGTATATATGTGAGCTAGCAGGGTATTGAAAGCGATCACAAGAAGGCAAAACGAAATAGATTGTTAGAAGATGAGTGAACAGAAGGGACATAAAGAAAAGATTTCCTTTACAATCTAGTAAATCTTCTTCTTTTCATCAACGGATAATTCACCAGCGCCAGTATTAGTAACTAATAGAAGCCCACCAATGATGCTTAAGTTCTGGTAAAACTCATATTTCAAGAAATCTCTCTTAGTATTGTTATAAAACCAGTAGTTGTTTAGCGTGATATTGTAAAAAGTTAGTATCAAACCCAACATAATGGATGCGAATTTTGTCTTGTAACCAATGGCGAAACATATTGTGCCGATAATGGTCAAAACAACAGTAAACCATGATTTACTGAAAGTGAAAGCGATAAACATTAAAACAATTAAAATTCTACCAGCAAACAACAGGTAACCCTTCGCTTTGTCGTTCTTGCTGTTTAATTCAGGAAGCATACCGAATGTTGTCTTGTTTTGAACAATTGAATCGCTGAATGCAATTAACAACCCACCAATAACACTAAAGTTTCTTAGGACAAATGATGAACCCGTAAACAACCCATAAACTAATGCTTGAGAAATAACGCAAGCACATAACACACCGGTGGCATAATTGGTTTGCTTTCTTAAAACTAACAAACTGGCGCCAATCAACATGGAAACGGTAACAACCACTAGAAACACAACGACAAAGAAGTATGGGTAATGCTTCCACTTATTCAGATAAAAAATTTGATCTGACCATTGTGATAAGATCCTAAACGAATCTTCATAAAAGGTGGCCACAATGAAAAATCTTGACAAACTTGGAATGTAAGGCTTCAATTTATAAACAACTGCATTGTCAGTGAGCCCCTCAATTCTGGAGGCAAACTTTTCAAAAGAATGCTTCCATTGCTTTAAGATGCCAGAAGTGGATTGGTTCTGGTTTGATCTGAATTGTGCACCGCCAGAGTATGGTCCTTGCGATGATGACATTGGCATACCGCCAAAATTTCCAGTAGGTCCTCTGTAAGACATTGATCTATCCTTTCAGTTTTGTTTTCACTTTTTTTGAGTCGTGCTAATTGCAGCTATTGTAAGTAAATAAGGACACCTTTGATCTTTCGTTAAAGGTGTCCTTTATTTTTCGCCTTTCTCATTATTCCCTCTTCTCTCATTTTCTAGAAATACCTAAAAAGGGAACCGTTACCCGAACCTATTCATTATAGAAATAAAAGAGAACGTTCTCTATAATATTCGTATACATTCGTATATATTCTATTCCATTTCTTACGGTATTCACACGAAGTAGGACAACAAGCTGGATGGTAGTTTGCCAGAATCGACAATAGTCTTTGCAGATTCCTTCAAAACTTCCTTGGCACCAGCAGCATTGGCCTTGATCTTATCGGCGGTGGACACTAACTCTTCGTCATTCAAACTGTCAACGATCAAACCAACTTGTTCGTCAATCGTGGCGGCCTTGTCAGCATCACCAAAGTAGTCAGCTTCCTTAGCAGAGTTACGGATGGCTCTCTTGTTCTTTTTCTTGGCGGCCTTAGCAGCTTCCTTAGCCTTCTTTTTGTCAGCTTTTGCGGAGGCGTTAGCCTTGGCTTCAGATTCAGCTTTAGCCTTGGCTTCAGCTTCGGCCTTGGCCTTAGCTTCAGCTTCAGCTCTGGCACCGGCTTCTCTTTCCCATTTTCTTCTTTCCTTTTCCTTCTTCTCTTCTTCTTTGAACATTTTGATACGGGGATCTTCACTGACAGCTCTTTCAACAAGTTTGACCAATCTAGCGTTATCAGCAGTCTTCTTCTTGTCTCTTGCGGCCTTGTTCTTTCTTTCAATGTAACGCTTGTGGTCTCTGTTAGAAGAGTCATCTGGGACATCTTCGTCCAAGAACTCAAAGGTTCTCCAGGAGTCAAATCTGTGCCAGAAAGCATAGAATTGTTCAACTTCCTTCTTGGAAGAATCTTTGTTACCTAGAGAAGGAATAGGAGTCTTCTTAGAAAAACGAGCTTCAGCTTCGAAAACGGGGCCCCAAGCTTCGTAAAAGTCATAATCGGTACCCTTCTTTGGAGGAGGAACATCGGCAACAAAATCACATGAGTCGTACTGAGCTCTCTTGTTGGAATCAGTCAAAGTTTCAAAGGCCTTTTGAATAATCTTGAAAAAGCCATCTTGGTCCAAACTACCACCAGCAGCAGATTGCTTGTCTGGATGGTACTTGACAACTTGTTTTCTGTGAGCCTTGATGATTTGACTTTCAGTAGCTCTGAAACGCAACTTAGACAAACCCATAGCAGCATACAAATCGGCGGTTTTCCAGTCTCTAGCATCATGAGTCAGTAAATCTTCATCGGCCAATTCAGTGTCGAATAACAACTCGTCTGGGTCGACATTGGATTCATCAACGGTTTTGACGTTCTTTTCAGCTTCAATTCTTTCAAATTCAGACCAGGTGTGGTTTCTCAAAGTTCTTTGAGCATGTTGCAAAAAGAACTTACCAACCGGTTCTACCGGACGACGGACGAATGGGGTTTTGGTAGCGGAACTGTTGACTTCAACAGTGATGTCTGAGGTTAGGGTAGGTAAAGAAAACATCGTTACTCTTGTTGGTATCTGTGAGACAAAACGAAGATTCTATAAAAGCATCGGTAGGAAAACCTTATGAAATTTTCTCTACCAGCTCTTGAAATAAAAATTTCGAACTCTTTGCAAAATTTCATCGAGAAAAAAAAAAAAATTCGTATTTGCGGGTAATATTTTTTGGACATTTGTATTAGGAGCGTTATGTTCACTAATGTCATCCAAAAGATGGTTATAAATTTATGATTGCATGGTTTCTTTGACATATTTATAGTTAATATATATATATATATATATGTGTTTAATTTTATAAAAATTCCATCGTTTATATTCGATTATTTTTATATGTCAACTTTTTTTTAAGAAATGTTCATATTTAGTCAAGTTCTTAATGAAAAAAACGGTTGAAAGTACAAGGCAACTATCATTTTAAGATATAAAAAAATTGCCCAAAAAAAAGGCCATTTGATGAAATGTCTCATCGCCCTACGACTTCTGCTGTAATCAGAACTAAATGCGTGATCGGAAGTACTATTAGATATTGGATGCATAAAAGATAAAATGCCAGCTAACGATGGCAGAATAAATAGGTAAATATATATATATATAGGTTTTCTTAATAAATAAGGGAGAAATGTACAGTTAGAATCGTAGAATTATCCACATATCCCTATCTTCAAGATCTGTCGTACTTAAATGCCTCCATAGGCTGCAATCCCCATTTAGCCAACATTGCCTTGTCTTCGTCCCAACCGTTACACATTGTCGTCAGCATTTTCTTACCGGTGAAGATACTGTTACAACCTGCCATGAAACAGACAAATTGCTCTGTTTCTTTCATTGTATAACGACCAGCGGCAAGTCTTATAATGGCCTTTGGCATAACTATTCTCGCTGTGGCAATGGTTCTCAAAATTTCGTCGAATTGCAACTTTTTACTCTTTGGATCGGCAAGTTCCTCAGCCATTGGAGTCCCTTTGATAGCAACTAGTCTATTAATTGGTAGGGACTCAGGATGAGGAGACATATTGGATAATGTGTAGATGAATCCTATATGGTCGTCTTCGCTTTCACCGAGACCCAAAATACCACCGGTACAGGCTTTTATTCCAGATTCTTGGACATTCTTGATGGTCTGTAACCTGTCGTCGTAGGTTCTCGTGGTGATGACCTTACTATAGTGTTCTCTGGAAGTGTCGATGTTATGGTTGTATGCAGTCAAACCTGCATCTTTCAATTGCTTTGCTTGATCTTGATCAACCATACCTAAAGTAACACACGTTTCTAGCCCCATATCATTCACTTTGGTCACCATTTCCTGAATTCTTTTCATGGCTGATTTACGACCTTTCATGTCTCTCCATGCAGCACCTAGGCAGAATCTAGTAGATCCGTTTCTTTTGGCCTCTTCTGCCTCTTTAATCACTTCATCCACTTTAACCATTTTCTCAGCCTTTAGACCGGTATCGTTTCTCGAAGACTGCGCACAATACTTACAGTCCTCAGAACAACCACCAGATTTGATGTTCATCAATGTGCACAATTGCACTTTGGTTGGATCGTGCCACTTTCTGTGCTGCAATTGTGCTGCATGAGTAAGTTCGAGCAGTGGGGTATGATAAATTTCTTTTAATTGCGATTTTGTCCACGAATGACTTGGTTCATCTAAAGACAATGCATATTGTAGAGCACCCAGAGTACTAGCTTCTGAGGATGCAGTTGTCGATTTAACTGCGGCATTGGTTGCGTATTTAGTTAAAGCCGGTCTAGCGGTAGATAAATGACGGTAGATAGTAGACATCATACTGCACTAAATTGAAAATAATCGGCTAGGTTAGCTCTTCTGAGGACACCACTGCCAGAAGAGTAAGATCTGAAAAATTTTCAGCAAGTATGGGAGCAAAAAAAGCTTTGCCCTTTTATATAAGATCTGCCTAAGAGAAGAAATAAAAGATACCAAGAGAATCTAGCAGAGTGGCCAACGAACTACATAGCCTGTAAATACAGATTAGGCAGCAGCGTAGCGGATTTTCCTCAGGCATCGTCTCCCACGTGAAATCTGTGGGGGCACCAGCATGACAGGGACGGTTCTAATGCTTTGCACTTTTCAACAACTTTTTTCCATAACCAAATGCCGGCAAAATGGCTTCGAAGAAGACGCGAGACTTCATCCGCGAGTCATCTCGACATGACTATCTTTTGCTAGCCAACACGCCCCTCCGCAACTTCCAACGATAAAATTGTAAAGAACAGTACTGATGGACAGAGATTTGCGCAGTGGCATTTTTTGAAAATAAAATGAAAAATTATATATATATTCCATACATAGTATATAATATGAACTCGTTTGACTTGGAAAATTTTAGATGCAACAGGCAATATCGTTGGGCTTTTTTATTTGATCATTAGCTTATTTGAATATGAAGGTAATGACCAAGGGCTACTAATGTCTCTCTATTAAGCCGTTTTACAATTGTATATTTTGTAATTTGCATCGCAGTCATAACTTCTTGCAAGAAATAGTAGTTTCACACAATGAGGTAGTTTCGTTGGAGATGCAGTAATAATGCAGAATACGGATCTTACGGACCCCAAGAGAAAGCTACGCAATCTTACGGCTTGTAGGTTCTCAGTTCTCAATCGATGCAAAATGGGTAAGTATTTTCAAGTCTGAAATAAGGTCGCTTAGAAACGGTTATCCATTTACTATTATCTGGAGGCTGCTTTCCACAGCTGCCTACTTTGGAGTAATGGTTTCAGGGAAGACTTCATCCTAGAGCCTCTTGCTGTCGTTATTCGAAGTTCAGATTCGTAAATGGTAGTACGTTCTGCTTTCGCAATGAATAACTAGGTCACATAAGCCCTAAATACGCCAGTAGAAGATTAAATGCATTGACCACATCATATCCTTCTAAAGTAATTAATTGAGATTTAATATTTTTTCGTACTGATGAGAAAGTTAAACTAGTGCAACTATTATAGTCACATTTGTACGGAAAAGGCAGAAGCAAGAACAATGACTTGAAAGGGCGTATAGCTACTTAACCATTTCCATTTGTATGCTATAATTCAAGTATTTCCACACTCTTAACTAAAACGAATCAGAAGAGTAGGGTACTAAGAAAGATGGCTATCCTTAATAAGTACTATCCGACGTTGAATTGAAGATTGAACTGAGTCACACATTCCCATCTTCTGCACACTTAGTTCCTTATTTAGAGACTTTTATGATAAAAATTTCTTCCGTTCACTGTTAAACAACCTTGGGAACAATGCTGACTGTGCAGGAAAATGACCTATGTTTGAAGGATGTTGCCACATAATTGAGGCATGTTAGCAGAGCATTCCCTACCACTGGAAGGAGTGATGGTTGATGTATTTTCCATTGAGACTGTGACATTGTGATACGATACCTAATCTACGACCCTATATAACTCATTAAAAATGGCTTTCTAGAAACTACATCTATTTGATTAAATTGGTTCCCATTTTCACAAATATTTTGCCACCTCTCCTTCTCGCCAAGGATTTGTACAAAATTAACAGACCTTTTAGGATAAATATTAAATTTAGGTCAGCAGAATACGGCCACCATCTTATTCTTTACTAGATCAAGCGTCAATTCCAATAATTATAAAAATATAAGTCAAGAAAGCATCTTTCTTCGAGTCTCCTGCATTCGATTTGCGTTCCTCTCTCGTTCTGCTTGACAAAAGAAAGATTTTTTATTCTCCTAACCAATAAATTGAAGCAATCAGCTATAGGGTTAGATGTATTCGTTTTCCTTTCTGACCCCTTATGTCCCCATTTGGAAGTTCTAAACAAATGCCCTTTGGTGCCCAGTATATGTCAATGACGTCTGCTTGGCGAATCTCTGAATCATAAGTGTTACATAAAAATTAAGTATCTACGGCGCAGTACAACGCCTTCGTCTGGTTAAAATCGACTCTTCTGTCATTAACATAAGAACGTATAACATAAAAAAATTATATCAATGTATACATAAAGCTACCCAAAACAAACTAAAACATAACTTTTGTAGGGTTTCTTCGCACATTATCATTATTATTCTTTGAGAATACTCATTCGCTGATATATATTCTTCCTTCCCATGGCTTCAATGTTCTGGAAGAGGCATCTACCTCCTTCTTTGGATAGTTTCCAAACTCTAACTTGAACGATGAATCATCATTTGGAATCTTGAAATCTGTCGCATCAGAGCTAAAGTTCAAAGCCGCAAACAATGTTTTATTGTTGTACTTCTTTGTGAAGCTAAACAACTTCTTATTGTCTAAATCAATAAACTCGAAATCGTATCCGTACACAGTAATGTCTTTATGCGCCTTTCTAAACTTCAAGGCCTCCTTCCAGAAGTTCAAAACCGAGTTGGGATCCTTGATTTCATCTTCGACGTTAATGCCTTCTCTGAAAGAGTCGTTCAAGTAAAACCATGGTTTAGCACTAGGACCAGAAAAACCAGCATTTGGCTCCTCACGAGACCATTGCATAGGTGTTCTAGCATGGTCCCTGGAGATAAGGGCAATGGCTTCTAAAAACTTTTTCATCTCCTCTGAGTTTTCCCCACACTCTTCCTTAATGAGTCTGTAATTGTTTCTAATTTCGACATCCTCGTACTTTTCAACAGGCCAGTTCTTGAAATTGATTTGGCCAAGCTCTTGTCCCTGATACACATATAGAGTACCGGTCAAGGCACTTAGCAACACAGAGAGTAACTTACCAGAAATAACACGGTTCTTAGGAGAATCGTCACCAAATCTCGTAATTGAACGAGGTTGGTCGTGATTTTCCAGATAGATTGTTGACCAACAATCTGTACCATTAATGTACCTGAACAGCTCAGCAAGGGCAATCTTCCAATCCTTCAGTTCAAATGGGACCAAGTTGTAACGGAACAAAGGTGAAGTCCCCACATCAGTGTGGGAAAAGTTAAATAACTCACTAAGTTCGTGTCTTGAAGCACTCGTATAAAGTCTCTTAGTTTCGTCGGAAGCATGTTGCATTTCACCAACTGTCATAATCTCCCTGCCATCCTTCACTCTGTTTCTGATGAATTGATTCATTTCTTGATGGAACTCGTGAATACGTGGTCCATTCAATGTGTATGGATCACTGGATTGCCAAGTCGAGTTTTTGTCAACAACAGGGGCATCTGGTAAACCTACAACTTTGGAGTACAAACTTCCGACATCAATTCTAAAGCCGTCTACACCATGGTCTAACCAGTATCCAACGGCACTTTCGTAGATTGCCTTTCTACAGTCTTCATTC